>Ga0196963_10000073_pt1 | contig 129426 bp, 103 predicted proteins | sample S1_5metaG_FD_148600 | JGI IMG/M metagenome (GOLD analysis project Ga0196963, IMG submission 148600) | Soil microbial communities from Anza Borrego desert, Southern California, United States - S1_5 | ecosystem: Environmental > Terrestrial > Soil > Desert | place: USA: California | collected... | reverse complement strand
TTGTCGGCCAGCTCTTTTTGAAAATCCCCAACGTTCACGAACTTTTTCAGATCGTCTGCATGATAATAATGATCGGTCATATACATTCATTTTGTATCGGTTCCGGGGCGTTGGGGTCGTTTATAAAGTTAGGGTGTAAGGCCGATTGCACCCGTATAAAACATAATGAATACAATATTTTAAGCTGATGGGTTTGCTGTCAGCCATGCCCCGTTTCATAAAACTTATTTTACCATGCTAAAAAATTTAGTATCATTGTGGGGTAATCCCGGATGGTTTAGGCAGTACTTTAATGTTACCCTCCAAAGCAGATATCATCGCTCAATTGCGAAAGGAAATCCTTTTGCCCAGGTTAAGGAACACAGGTAATGAAACCATTACCACAGTGAACCTTGGACCGATCAATCATTCATTTCCCGACCATACATTTCCTACAGCTGCCGTCCACGAATTTTGTTGCACCGTCACGGAAGATACTGCCGCGACCAGTGGATTTATCAGCGGCATTCTTTCCGCATTGATGTCCAAAGGCGGGGCCAGCTTATGGATCAGCTCGTCGCGCACACTGTTTCCCCCAGCGCTAAGCTTGTATGGAATAGAACCAGACAAAATCATTTTCATCGACCTGCAAAAAGAACGAGATGTATTATGGGCCATCGAAGAAGCGCTTAAATGCGAAGGACTTGCCGCAGTGGTCGGTGAAATACCTGACATCAGTTTCACAGCATCACGCAGGCTTCAACTGGCGGTGGAACAAAGCCGCGTTACAGGATTCATTATCCGGCGCACATCGCGTAAACTCAATATAACGGCCAGCACCACATGCTGGAAAATAACTTCTTTACCCAGCGCGCTGCCTGGCGGGATGCCCGGCGTGGGTTTCCCCCGCTGGAATGTAGAACTGCTGAAGGTGCGCAATGGCATTCCGGCATCCTGGCAAATAGAATGGAACGCAGGCAGGTTCCACACTATTTCAAAACTTACCGCTATTCCCTTACGGCAACGCAGGAAAACAGGCTGACATGACAAAGCGATTTGTTGCAATATGGTTCCGTCACCTTCTGACGGATTGGTTCGCCATCCGGAGGCCCGAACTGCGCGACATTCCCTTTGTATTGGCCGCTCCTGACCATGGCAGAATGGTGGTTACCGCAGCCAATGCCATCGCACAAATAAAAGGGATACATAGTGGAATGACCGTCGCAGACGCCAGGACCATCATCCCATCCTTACAGGTACTGGACGATGCACCGGGCCGTGCTCTTAAACTGCTCAAGGGATTGGCCGAGTGGTGCATACGGTATACACCGCTGGTGTACATCGACGAACCCGATGGATTAATATTTGATGCAAGTGGATGCGCCCATCTCTGGGGCGGAGAAGAAACTTATCTAACGGTAATCAACACCCGGTTAAAGCATTTTGGCTACACTGCCCACCTTTCAATGGCCGATACCATTGGCAGCGCCTGGGCATTTTCCCGGCACGGTCAATCCATGTGCATCATTGAGCCCGGTAAGCAAGCCGAGGCAGTGATGCACCTGGAACCTTCCCTGCTGCGACTTGACGCCGGCACTGCCGAACGCCTGCTAAAGCTAGGTCTACGACAGATCAGGAATATCATCGGCATTCCACGCCAGTCATTGAAAAGGCGTTTTGGTGCGCATTTCCTTACAAGACTTGACCAGGCATTGGGATATACCGACGAAATACTTCAACCCATACAACCGGTAGAACCTTTTCACGAACGCCTGCCCTGCCTTGAGCCGATCGTTACAGCCACAGGAATCGAAATTGCCTTGCAGCGATTGCTCGATGCAATATGCCATCGCCTGCAACAACACGAACAGGGACTTCGCTCAGCATTGTTCAAATGCTATCGCGTTGATGGAAAAATCGAACAGGTAAGCATCGGCACCAACCGCGCTTCGCATAACAACTTGCATTTGTTCAAGCTCTTTGAACCCAGATTGCAGGAAATAGAGCCCGCCTTGGGGATAGAATTGTTTACGCTCGAAGCAAAGCAGGTGGAAGCACTTTCGCCCCTGCAGCAAAAATTATGGGAAGCAACGTCGGGCCTCGACAATATTCATCTATCAGAATTGTTGGACCGGCTTGCCGGAAGAATTGGCGCCAGCAATATTCACCGCTATGTGCCGGCGGAACATTACTGGCCCGAGCGATCGACACAACCCGCTGCATCGCTCTCAGAAAAAATAACGACCGGCTGGAGAACAGACAAACCAAGACCCATGCAATTGTTATCAAAACCCGAACCCGTTGAAGTAATGGCGCCCGTTCCTGATTATCCGCCCATGCTGTTTCGCTATAAAGGCAAGCTGCATACGATCGTAAAAGCCGATGGTCCCGAGCGCATCGAGCAGGAATGGTGGATACAACAAGGACAGCACCGCGATTATTATTATGTGGAAGATGAAGAAGGTTGCCGTTACTGGTTATTCCGTTCAGGGCATTATGATGCCGATAGATCTTATCGATGGTTCATTCATGGATTTTTTGCATAATTCATTAAGCATGTCGTACACTGAGTTACAGGTCACCACCAATTTCAGCTTTCTGCGCGGCGCGTCGCACCCCGAAGAACTGGCGGAGCAGGCAGCGGCATATGGTTACCAGGAAATCGCGATTACAGACCGCAACAGTTTTGCAGGGTTGGTGCGCGCACATGTTGCCGCTAAGAAGAAAGGCATCCGCATTATCCCGGGTTGCCGGCTTGACCTGCTGGATGGTCCCAGCCTGCTGGCCTATCCCACTAACTTATACGCCTACACGCAATTAAGCGCGCTGCTTACCACCGGTAATTTACGCGCAGAAAAAGGAGAATGCCATTTGTACAAGTCCGATGTATACCAGCATGCAAAGGATATGAAATTGATTGCCTTACCACCTCCTGTATTGAATGGAGCATTCGATTTTGACAATGATTTTAAAAAACAATTGCGGGAATACCGCGATGCATTTGGAGACAACGTTTACCTGGCGGCTTCGCGAAATTATGATGGGGATGATGGAAAATACCTTTACCGGCTTTCACAATTATCGGCAAGCATGCAGGTACCGCTGGTTGCTACCAACGACGTGCATTACCATCACCCCTCGCGCAGGGAATTGCAGGATATTGTAACCTGCATCCGAGAAAAATGTACCATCCACACCGCCGGCTTTAAATTGCATCCTAACGCCGAACGCTATTTAAAGCCGATGCGTGAAATGTACAGGCTGTTCCTGCATTACCCTGATGCCATCCGCCGCACGCAGGAAATTTCAACGGCGTGCAGGTTCTCACTCGATCTATTAAAGTATGAATACCCAGAAGAGCTCACCAGCGAAGGCCGCAATCCACAGGAAGAGCTGGCATTTCTTGCATGGCGCGGGGCGCATGAGCGTTTCGGCGAATCGATACCCGAAAAGGCCATTGCAGCCATCAACTACGAGCTGGCCTTCATCGAACAAATGAATTATGCAGCTTATTTCCTGACGGTATACGATATCGTGCGGTTTGCGAGGGAACAAAACATCCTTTGCCAGGGGCGTGGATCTGCCGCCAACTCCACTATATGTTATTGCCTTGGCATTACTTCCGTCAATCCCGCCAAATTCGACCTGTTGTTCGAACGGTTCATTTCCGCGGCGCGCAATGAGCCGCCAGACATCGATGTGGACTTCGAGCATGAAAGGCGCGAAGAAGTGATACAATACATCTATCAAAAATATGGGCGCGACCGCGCAGCAATAGTCGCTACTGTTACGCAGCAACACCAGAAAGGAGCTATCCGCGATGTTGCAAAAGCAATGGGGCTTTCAGTAGACACCATCAACCGACTCTCCGGCACGCTCTGGGAATTTTATTCAGACAAGATCGATGAGCAAAGGGTCGCCGAACAGGGATTCGATCTGCGTGATAAGCACATGCGCAAAGTGCTGGAGCTTACACAACAATATATGGGCTTTCCACGCCAGCTCGGCCAGCATACCGGAGGCTTTGTAATTACAAAGGGCAAATTGTCCGATCTATGTCCTATTCTGAATGCGCGCATGGAAGGCAGGACGTGCATAGAATGGAATAAGGACGACATCGATGCGCTCGGCTTTCTTAAAGTAGATGTGCTGGCATTGGGCATGCTTACCTGCATACGCAAGGCATATGTGCTGGCGAAGGAACATTACGGCCTCAACCTTACATTGGCCAACATTCCCGAAGATGACCCTGCAGTATATGAAATGATCAGCCATGCAGACACCATTGGCGTGTTCCAGATCGAAAGCCGTGCGCAACAATCCATGTTGCCGCGCTTAAGACCTAAGGAATTTTATGACCTGGTGATTGAAGTTGCTATTGTACGCCCCGGCCCCATACAGGGAGACATGGTGCATCCTTACCTGCGCCGCCGCAATGGAGAAGAAAAAGTAGAATATCCTTCGAAAGAATTGGAAGCAATTTTACACCGCACTTTGGGCGTTCCGCTTTTCCAGGAGCAAGCCATGAAGATAGCCATCGTAGCCGGAGGCTTTACGCCAGCCGAAGCCGATGAGCTGCGCCGCAGCATGGCTACTTTTAAATTGAAAGGAGTAGTGGCAAGATTCCAGGAAAAATTAATCAGCGGCATGATCAAAAACGGGTATACGCCCGAATATGCGCAACGGGTGTTCAAGCAATTGGAAGGATTTGGCAGTTATGGCTTTCCTGAAAGCCATGCGGCGAGCTTTGCATTGCTGGTATATGTTTCATCGTGGTTGAAGTGTTATTATCCCGATGTATTTGCCTGTGCCTTGCTCAACAGCATGCCCATGGGTTTTTATCAGCCCGCGCAAATTGTTATCGATGCACAGAAGCATGGCGTGGAAGTAAGGCCCGTTGATATTAATTATTCCACCTGGGACAACAGGCTGGAAAAATCGGGGGGAAAATACTGCGCACTCCGGCTCGGATTCCGGCAGGTAAAAGGCTTGCGCGAACAAGACCTGGATATAGTGGCCCATGCACAACCAGGCACCAGGGCATTCTACACAAATATCAATGCATTGCGCGATGCGGGCGTGCCCATACCTGCACTGGAAAAATTAGCGGATGCCGATGCCTTCAGGTCAATGGGGCTCGACCGCCGGCAGGCATTATGGGAAATATTTCCCGTGAACGACAGGCCTGTTGCATTGTTTCGTGGACAGGCAGGTGAAGACGCAACAGAGCAGCAGGTATCCTTGCCCGTTATGAGCGCGGGAGAGCATGTGTTACGCGATTATGCTACTACCACGCTTTCATTGAAAGCGCACCCTGTAAGCTTTACCCGCGAAAAATTGCAACTGCTGCACGTGTTGCCCATAGACCAGTTACCCAAAGCATCAGACGGAATGATTGTAAAAGTTGCAGGCCTGGTATTGGTAAGGCAAAGGCCCGAAACGGCCAGCGGGGTATGCTTTATTACTGTTGAAGACGAAACAGGACATGCAAACCTGGTGGTGTTTCAGCATATTTTTGAAAAATACAGGAAAGAGGTTTTACAATCCAGGCTTTTGATGGTAGAAGGGAAATTGCAGATAGAAGGGGAAGTAATTCATGTGGTAGTGAGCCATTGTTATAACCTGAATAAATTCTTAGGACAAATCGCGGCAACGCAGAATGTACATGACAATGCTGCCAATGTTTTTTCAGGAGGAAGGAATTTTAAATAAAAATAATGCAATAGAAGAGCTTGCTTAATTCCTGAATTACAACGGTTGCTCCTGCTCTCGTGCCTTCAACGCCTTTCCATCGGTGAGGTCTAACCGCAATGGCGTGATCGATACATACCCATTTTCCACTGCCCATCGGTCTGAATTTTCCTCAGCGGGCTCAAGCGGAATTACCGTAAACCAATAATGCTTTCTTCCCATAGGATCGATGCCAGGCACTACCCTGCCGTCGTAAAACCTTACGGACTGATGTGTCCATTTAATTCCCCGTGGTTCCGGTGGAAGGTTTACATTGTACAAACCGACACCGGGCGCCTGCAACAGTACTTCCAGCGATTGTGCAACGTACGGGTCCAGCGTTTTGAAATCGGGCTCTGCCTTACCAACAGGTGTGCTGAAAGCAATGCCCTTCATACCGAACAACACTCCTTGTTTAGCTCCCGCTAGTGTACCAGAATGCCACATGGAATTGCCGAGATTGGGACCCATGTTGATGCCCGACAAAACCACGTCGACCTTTTTATATATATGTGTTCCAAGGGCAACACAGTCGGCCGGCGTTCCATTAACACGGAACGCCTCGATGCCTTCAAAAGGGATAGGCGATTTTTTTACCGTCAGTGGCCGCGAATGTGTAACGGCATGGCCCATGGACGATTGCTCAACATCGGGAGCAACCACCACCACTTCCCCAAAACGGGTGGCCACCTTTGCCAACGCGGCGATACCGGGACTGTATATCCCATCGTCGTTTGTTATTAAGATTCTCATAATCCTTTACCTCGCATTTTTAGTGCCATGGTTTTTGCAAGTGGTATCATTTTTTTACTGTCTTCATTCTTAGGCATTCACACGATATGAAAAAAGCATTATTGATACATAACCCCGGCGCGGGCGACGAAGAGCACAATGAAGAGGAACTGATCCGTCTTATTACATCGCATGGTTTCGAATGTTTGTATACTTCCGTTAAAGACAAAGGCTGGAAAGATTTTGACTACGATGTAGACTTCCTTGTAGTCGCCGGGGGCGATGGCACCGTACGCAAAGTGGCGAAGAAGTTGCTGCAACGCAAAATGATCGACAAGACATGGCCAATAGGATTGTTACCATGTGGCACCGCCAACAACATTGCAAAGACACTTCATTTTGAAGACGATACCGAACGCCTCATCAAAACCTGGCAAAATGAAAATATTCAGCAATACGATGTAGGAAGAATAGAGAACCTTGAAAAAGCTGACTTGTTCCTGGAAAGCCTCGGCTATGGAATATTTCCTTACCTGATGATGGAAATGGACAAGCGCCCATCTCCCAAAGACGAAATGCCCGAAGAAAAACTAACTGCCGCACTGGAACTGCTGCACAACATTGCTGTTTCCTATGAGCCGCATGAATGCAGCCTGACCATCGATGGAGTTGATTACTCCGGCGAATTTATTTTACTGGAGCTGATGAACACAAAATCCATCGGCCCCAATTTGTTCCTTGCGCCAGATGCCGATCCCGGGGATGGATTACTGGAAATAGTAGCCGTTACCGAGAACAACAAGAAAAAATTTGTGGAATACATCGCCAATAAATTAAAAGGAAAAGAAGCGCCCTTCGACTTCAGTCATTTCAGGGGTAAGAATATCACCATCAGGTGGCAGGGCACACACGTTCACGTTGACGATGAAGTGATCAAAATAGAAAAAGGACAGGAGATAAAAGTGGAGCTCAAGGAAGGGTTATTGCAGTTTTTGGTAGCGTAACAAAGGCTGTGGCAGCAATGATAAATGAATAATGACGCTTCTCATGCTGTTCTCTTTACACGGGATTCTATAAATGCCTTGAACAGGCAACACCCCAAAGGGAGGACTATTCATTTACATGAACTAATTTGTTTACAGCAGTATTTTCCATCACCGTTTTCTTACCTGAAGGCCAGAATATCTCGATCATATCTGCTGTTTTGGCATCACCCAATCCAACATGCACCACCAGGCTGTTTTGGCTGCGAAAGCTGCTTTGTCCGCTGATCATCCTGCTTTGCGTTGTTCTTTTACCATTGATAGTAGCGTGTACCAGCACCTTAGCCCCAATGGCGCTTCTGTTCGACAGTGAACCCGTCAATTTTAGCTCCAACCAATCATGGGACCCATCGAGATCGTTCCGGTAAAATTGGTTTAACTCCTGTTCTCCCCTGCTATCCGGCCAATGGCCTATGATGAAATCAAGATCGCCATCGTTGTCATAGTCGCATGTGGCCAGCGAAGAAGCAAAGCTCATAAACCTGCCCAGGTCGCCCTTTTCTGTTCTTGTGAATTTGCCGCTTCCCATGTTTTCATAAAATATAGAAGCGCCTCCCCAAGTTGCCATTATCAAATCCTGGTCGCCATCGTTATCGAAGTCGGCCCAGGCATGGTTAAATGTGTAATTAGACTCGAGCAGGAATGACAGGCCCTGGGCTTTTTCGAAAACACCTTTATTATTAATGAATAAAAAAGGGGCATATCCATTCGCATTGCCAACAAACAGATCGAAATCCCCGTCATTATCATAATCTACCCACGAAGCGGTTAACGATCGCGCAAAAGGCAATACGCCCTTATCGTTAATGGTTTGCTTTGTAATTTTTGTGAAGGTCCAGTTTCCATCATTTCTATAAAATAGATTTTCCCCAACCATCGTAGGCACGAACAGGTCCTGGTCCAGGTCTCCGTCGCAGTCTGCCCACACTCCACCGCAGGCGGCCACGGTGTCGATGTCCATTGGGGTTGCCATTTTTGTAAATCCTTTGCCACCATTGTTTTTAAAAAGAAAACTCACTTCGCGCCGGCTTAAGCCTCCATTGGAAACATACAAATCAATATATCCATCGTTGTCTATATCTACCCATGACGACGAAAATGTGCTCCCTTTATAGGAAGTAATTTCCATGGAGCTATCCTGTATAAAATTTCCCTTACCCTTGTTTAGAAAGAAAACATCGTTTCTGCCTTGTTGGGTATTCACAAATACATCAAGGTCCCCGTCATTGTCCATATCGCCCCAGGTGCTGCCTGATGCATAGTTGAGCGCAGCCGTAAGCGGGGAGTTGGTTACTTCGCTAAATACCCCTTTAGCATTCCGGTACAACCTGCTTACTTGCGGAGGGCTGCCTGCCACGCTCACGTCGTATCCATTCGTAATGAAAACATCTTCCTGCTCATCGCCGTCAAAATCTGCCCAGCTTATACCGCCTGTGCTTGCATAATCTCTACTGATGGGCGTTTGGTCGATCTTTGTAAACCGGAGCGCGGGGAACTCATTTCGAAAGGCCTTGCCTTGTTGTGCATTCCCAGTTGCCCAGGTTGCGCCCTCTTCGATGGTCAACTTGCGGAACTCGCCGTTGGAGCCGGCTCCACACCATACGCCCACCGCGTTTCCTTTAGGGCCCGCGATTCTCTTTACGGCCATGCAGGCATCTTCAGAACCGTTAACGAACACCTTAACGCTGTCATCAGTAACTTGAATGGACACACGAAACCAATCTGTAGGACGAACTGAAGGGAATATGGAACGTTCATACTTGTTGTAGTGAAGTTTTCTTAATTGATGCCAGGGGTGTTTCGGCTCAAACATGTATTGCACCGCGTGCGCTTTACGTGCCGTATCGGTTGCGAGGAAATTGAAAGGCCTGAAGTAAACACATTCAAAGGTGCTGTCATTACTTCTGTTGAAGGCTACTCCTATGAAACTTTTCTGAAATACATCCCGTCCCCGGGCCTCAAAATGGATGATGCCTTTATTGAACCATACGTTCTTTATCCATACAGCGCCTCCTGCCTTTGATTCATGAACATAAAGCGCCTGGTCCCTGATCTCAAATTTAAGGTTTGAACTGGATAAGGAGCTTATATCTATCTTTCCGAAATCGATGCTTACGGGCTTTTGAGCATGCATCCCAGCACTAATACCGGAAAATGCCATTGCCCAAAAACTGATCTTTAAAATGTAATGCGAGGGGTGTAATATCTTCATTGATGGTCTTTGGAAGTGCTGATGAATTCATTGTTGAGCTATAAATTAAACAAATGATCATCTCTTAACTTCCTGTTCCACCAATAAATAGTGAGAATAAGCAATTTTAGACAACTGCGGTTAATAAACATTACAGTTACACTCTGAAAGTGCACGGCCCCTCGGGGTAGTTTGAACAGGAACCGTCAGAATTGTACGTTCCCCACGGTGCGCTTCCCCTGACCTTAGTCAGCTTAGTGCTCTTGCACTCGCCGGCTAACTTTTGCAATGCGGATTTTCCTAAAGTTTTTACTTTGCGTTTCATAAATAAGTATATCTCTATAACCACCTTGATAAGCAGAATAATTGCTTTGACACAAGTGAAAAAAAAGTTGATAATAGCAACCTTGTAAATACGCAACTTATACCCTAAAAGAGCAGGCGCCTTCGGGATAGCCCGAACAGGTACCGTCGGCATTCCATGTTCCCCATTTTCCACTTCCCTTAACCTGAGTCAACTTAATGTTCCTGCACTCGCTGGCCAACTTTTGTAATATGGCCTTTTGTAATGTTTTTACTTTACGTGTCATAATAAAATTTTGTACCCCAAACTAAATTGATGAGTAGTTGTGTTGTTTTTCATCGGGCTAAAACTTAATATCGCAAGAATCTACAGGAGCTCCTCCACAGCTGATGCCACCATAATCCAAGGTTCCTTTCCTTGCGCCTCCGGCAATAGACATTGGGCGGTTGTCTTTTACAGCATTGGCAAGGCGTACCAGCTGAGTTTTGCAGATCTTTCTGATTTGTTTTTTCATACATTAAAATTTAGTTCTCAATTTACTTCTCCCCCAAAAAACAGCGATTGATTAAAATCAATACCATTGCTCCTTCTTTTAAAACAAGAGGCGCTGCTGTTCAGCCACGCCTCTTAAGAGATTTTACGAGCCTTAGTTTGTGATGGAACAGGATACCTCCGGAGCGCCGGCACATGTTAACGCAGCACTTAAAGTGCCTCTTCGTGCGGCGCCAATCAACGCAAACTGGCGTTTGGTCTTTTCATCACTGGCAAGGCGCACTAATTTAGCCTTACTGATTTTTCTGACTTGCTTTTTCATAATTAACCTTAGCTTTTTAAATTACTAATAGAATTGTACACTGAAATAATCGAGTGCGTTTGGGATCAAAACGTGAGGGTTCTTAACCCGAAACTTAGTTACAAGTATCGTGCTCTTAAACTGGGAGTCCTCCTCCTCTACCAGGGCATTCCTCCGCAGGTAGTCCACGGCATTCGGCGGTCCATGGATTAACTGAACCCCATACTCCGCGTCCTTTAACTGAAGTGAGTTTGTAAGTTTTGTGTTCAGTAGCTAGTTTTTGCAGCATACTCTTTTCTAATGTTCGTACTTTACGTTTCATAATAAAATTTTGTAGACCAAAACTAACCGGGAAAGCAATTATTTTCATTGATATTAATCAACCTCACTAACAGAATGAACACTATCTTCCACCGGTTCCAGCTCAGCTAGTTGAAACTTTAAAAAATAATCGAAATCGAATTCCGGTGGCCAGAAATACCCGTTAATAAATATCGCTGGAGTAATGGACATAATATTCTTATTATGCCACTGAACGTTTTTAATGTACTCGACTGCAGCGCGGGCAGATGCCGAAAACGAGTGTCGCTTTACCCATACATTGTAAATACCGGTATTGTATTCCAGGTCATGCTCATCAATACCCTCCCCCCTCTGGGCCGCAAACTCAGTTTTTAATTGATACCAATTATCCAATGCAGCCAATGCCTCGGTATTCTTTCCGGCAAGTGTTAAAGACAAAATATCCTGTAGAACAGGAACAAGATAATCTCCGCCTATAATCCTGAACGTCACTTTACATCCCGGGTCATGTAATGATCTAAGTTTTTTATATCGTTCGCTGCACATAGGACAATGCGGGTCTAGTATAACCATCACTTCTGTTTCACCTTCACCCATGTACATATCCCCGCTCAGGTATGCTTCAGATATTTTAATATTATTATAAAGCCGGGCCTTTAGGATATTAATGTCGCGAAGAAATAGCAACGCAATTTCGGAATAGTGCTTTCGATCAGTATCCGACCGCTTTATGCCCTTCAAATACTTTTGGAAATAAATTGCGGTAACAAATACGATGGCCCCCAACAAAATGAATTCAAAAGAAGGTGCAAATACCCAATTGCCATTAATGGCATAAGACAACAATTCCAGCCACAACAGTGATTGAACCAACAGGCACAGCATACACCAACGCTTAATTACAAAGCTTTGATAAATGACCGAAAACAAGGTATATGGCAGACTGACAAGGGTTAGCAACAATAAAAATGACAGTGTTGGAACCAAGGAGCCGGCCAACAATCCCGCAACCAACATAAACAATGATGCGCCAAAGTATACGCAACCCACATCGGTCATGCTAACCGAACCGATAGGTTTTGCCGCTTTGGAAGACAATACCTTTGCACAACTGAATTGCGGACCTCTTTTACAAAATTTTTCCAGGAGCTTTGAACCGTAGGAATTGTGATGTTCCAGCCTGAAAAGCTGCATGCACACCAACAGCCCGCTGACCTTGGTAGCAAACAGCAGACCGGCCGGCAGGGAATTCAATTGCACTATCTTATAGCCTATGAAACCAATGGAGACCGCTGCCACTACTACTGACAGCGCAAGGAGGAATTTATTCAGCATCCAATCCTGGCGGCGCAATTCAAAATTATTTTCCTTCGCCTGACTCCATTCTATTGCCATCATGGCATTTGTCCAGGAGCTCAGAAAGCTATCCCAGTCCTTTACCCCAATGCCGTGGTAAATGTCAAAATACTGCACGCCCGCCTCGGATACATCCAAAACTATCACAAAGTTAAAACCCACAGTGCCGCTGGTATTTCTGGAAATTGCCAGGAAAGGGGTCTGCACATTGAACAATTCATCGCTTTCCACTTCGTTTGCGTGCGTTATCACACCATATTCAGCTAGCGTATGGGTAATAATTTCGATCTTATCAAATGGGTTTTTACCTATGCCCTCCCAATCCACAAAAACGTCGAAATCGTCAGGGTTGCCTACTTTCTTATTAAATCTCAAATCATAATACAACTGCACAGTTTTCCTTAAGAATGGCAAATTGAACCTGACCCTGGCAAATGTCAAGATGCTTCCGCATAGCATAGTGATCTCACCGACCCCATCAACCTTTGTGTGTGGCCTTAGCGGTTGTAGTGTGATAGAATTTTCCTGCACGACGTAAATAAAATTCCGCCACCACCAGGCGGCAGATTTGCATATTGTGAGTTCGCTAATACGTAATTCCACGCACGCCGGGAACTTCAAGACAGGTCTTATATCCGGCATAATACCGCATACGATTGGTTGTCCCTTTAACGTGCGACAATTCAGTTTTACTAAAACTCTGATTGAGGCGGTAATCTTCTTTTGTCGATGGGGCTTAACTTTTTCATACTGCTTGTCTTGATTTAATATTTTTTCCCTTTGACTTTTTAGAAAGTCCTGGGGTCGCATATACCGTATCCATCTACACAACTTCCATTTGCATAGCGGAATTTTACATGTCCCGCACCTTTCACCTGTACCAGGTCAACAACTTTTAATACATTTTGAGCGAGGTTTGCCAATTTCTCTTTCTTAACTGTTTTTAATTTTTTCATTTTGTCAATTGTTTAGAGTGAATGCTATACAATTAAGAATAGCGTCGGCCGCTATCTCCCTTGAATCAAATCAATTCCTGAATTGGCTGATAGCAATACAAAAAAATTCCGCTACACATGGCAGCGGAGTTGGACGGTATGATATTCATTAATACGACATTTCGCATGCGCCCGCACCTTCAACACAGCACTTATATCCGGCATGCCACCGCACACGATCAGTTGTTCCTTTCATTTGAGTCAATTCAGTCTTATTAAAGTTCTGATTGAGCCGCGGCAGCTTCCTTTTGTCGATTGGTCTTGACTTTTTCATACTTTCTGATTTAGTGAGTGTTATTTTGGTCGGTCTTTAGAAAGGCCTGGGATCGCATGTACCGAAGCCATCTACACAGCCTATGTACGCATACCTGTATTTTAAGTATTCTGCACCTTTTACCTGTGCCAGGTCAACAGTTTTGAGTACACTTTGGGCGAGGTTCGGTAATTTCTCTTTCCTGATGGATTTAGACTTTTTCATTTTTTTCAATTTTTAAGTAAATGCTGTGATCAAAAATAGAACCTCGGGTCCTAACCTTGCTTGATTCAAATCAATGTCCCTTATTGTCCGTATTAATCCTTTTGAGGCCGTAATCCTTGATATAAATCAAGGCAGCGGTGTTGAAAGGCTGGTACCTTTCCTATTCCAATAGTTCACCAAATATTAGCAATATGAAAAAGGAAAAACTAAAGAAGATCAAACTGTCGGGTTTACAACAGCAAGTCGACAAATCCAGGCTTGTAAAGACCACTGGCGCGGGGAAATGGGGTTCTGTAAATCCCAGAACCGGTGAATGCGGGGGTATAGAAATGGCTGATTGCGGCGGATGGACCTATTAGCGACATTTTAAGAGCCGGTAACCCGGCTCTTATCTCGTTAATTGCCCGACAATTCACCGACCTCATCAATTCTCTCATTTTAAGCACGCTAGCCTGACATGGTTTCTGTCGTACTCACTTCACTTCCACCTTCAACCATGCAGCAATATCCTCCAAAACTTTTACCGAGATCGTCTCCTCCAGCATTCCATATTCATGTACGGTGCAGGTCTTGCAATGCTGGAACAAATGGTTCAGCCCTTCATACTCCTTCACTTTGTACGTGGGAGCCTTGCTTTTCTTTAGAACGGCTTCGATAGCCGCTAAATTTGGCCCGGATAATACCTGGATGTCTTTTGACCCATTCAACGCTAAAACCTTGCAGCTGACCTTTTCAAGGTATTGGGCTGGTTGAAAATTCAGGAAGTACCGGAACCAGGGTGCTTGAAAGGTTTCGGAGAAGTTGCTGATGAACTCATCCTTCTTTTTATCACCGATAATACCAGTGGTTGCGATAACGATGTTGGCGGGTGTGGCTTTTATCCAGCGCTCCACTTCCTCACCTATTTTATTCTTTAATATTTCTTTGTCGGCATTGGTCTTTCCATGTTCTATGATGGATGTATACAGGTCTGTATAAGCCGCTACAAATTCTTTCGGCAAGCCCGCTGTTTCAGATATCGCACGGTTTTGCTCTATTAATACTTCCGCGCCGCTCTTGCCCGGGGCTGCCAGCAGCACGATGGCCGCGATGTCTTTTCTTTGCGAGGCCAGTAACTGGGCTATCATTCCGCCTTCGCTATGCCCGATGAGCACCAATCGTTTTTTATCTACTTCCTTGCGTGCTTTCAGGTACTCTATGCTGGTGTTTATATCCTGGGAAAAATCGAGGGTGGTCGCTGTTTGTGTCTCGCCCGTTGTTTGCCCCATGCCCCTGTCGTCTACACGCAGCACCACCATGCCATTACGTGTTAAGTAATCTGCAATAACGGCAAAGGGCTTGTGTCCTGCTATTGCTTCGTCCCTGTTTTGTTGCCCGCTGCCCGTAATCAGTATAACGGTGGGGAAAGGCCCGCTTCCATGTGGCATCGTAATGGTAGCGCCATACTGAATGGTTTTGTCCTTGTTTGTATACAATACATCCTCCGTCCTATAGTCGAAAGGAGGTACGGGCGTTTGGCGGCGTTGCGTGGTGGTGACCTTCTCCACCCTTTTGAGATGCAGCCTGGTACCGATGCCTTGCTTCCATTCTCCATGAATGGTGGTGTCGTTTACCTGACGGCCCGTGTAAGTGCCACTGAATTGCTTTACATGGATGATAATGCTGTCTTTATTAACGCTTACATCTCTGCTGGTAATGCCTGTGATTCCCTGGTCCGGGACCTCCATGGTCGCTATATATTTCTGAGCTTCATCCTGCCTGATGGTAAATACTACCCGCATGTCTATCCCGGCCGTTACTTTTCCTTCCCAGATGCCAATGAATGGGGTTTGCGCCATAGCAGTAAACGCGACTACCGCAAATACAATGACCAACATGATCTTTTTCATAAGCCACATAGTTTTAAAGTGAAACATTAATTTCCCGCTCTATATAACCGGTACGAATAAATACCGGGTATCACTATCATTATGGTAATGATGCTCAGGAATACGATGTGCATGACATCCGGCGACAAAAGCCACCCAAGCACCGCAATCAGGATACCTCCTGCAAACCATAACTTGCCGGCAAGCTGGTGCGTGCGCCGCCAGTTGTTTTCATTGCTCAGCGTCCACGGCAGCCTGAAGCCGGCAAAAAAATTGGGCTTGATGCTGCTCATATAGTTTCCAAGCAGCGCAAACAGCACGCCTCCGGATATGAAGAGCATCTTCTCAGATATTTCCCATCCATGCACGGCGGAAAGAACATACGCATAGTTGAGAAATGTGGTGAAAATGGCGGCCAGCACTCCGATCCTGTCAAAACCTGAGACCGGCGTATGCGCTTTTACTTTCGGGTCGATCTTTCTTAAATTCCGCATTAAGAGGAATACGCCCACCGCAACCGCGGAGAGAACAATGGTTGTAATTAAAAGCGTCTGCCTGTCGTGTTCTTCGGTGACCGGCTCATCGATATTGAACCGCATCCTGATCGTTTCAGGAACGGTGTTCCAGGCCAGCAACAGGTATGCAACGGGCGATACCGCCAGCAGCACTACAATTGTATTGATAATGGTTCGTGTGCGTCTCATATAGTTATTTTTTCTTGCTCTTTAATTGAAGCACCCATTTCACCAGGTCATCGATCACTGTGGCATTGAGCGAATAATAGATAAACTGACCTTCTTTTACCGCTTCCACCAGCCCCGCCTGCTTAAGCAGGTCCAGGTGGTGCGAAATGCTGGGCTTGGTGATCTTGAAATGATCGGCTATATCGCCTGCCGTCATATCTCCTTTTCGCAGCAGGTCTATAATCTCCCGCCGGGTCGGATCATTCAATGCCTTGAATATCGTATTCATACTTAGAATTAGATGATTGTCTAATTATATATTTAGACAAATATCTAAATATTATTTGAAATAACAAAATATTCATAAAGAATTTTTTCAAAGGATAAAATATAACCCGGGAGAACCGGGCAGCCACCGGATGTACAACTAAGGCCAGGACGAGACAAGGCATTACTGCCCCAATAAGCCCTCCTGTCTTTAACTGAATCTAAAACAATGGACCAACGAAGGATCAACGAGGGATGAACCTAAGATAAACGCAGGATTATTATAGCTATTCCGAACCGGAATACAGCAAATGATTGCTCAAATATGCAGCACCCCACCGGCGACCATGCTACAATGCCCATAAAAAATTGCCGCATTGATCACGGCACAGCCTGTACAGGTAGAAATACCTGTATTTAAAAACAGGCATATCTACGCATAATTACGCCTCCCCCATATCATTACTTTGATGTCGTAAAAAATCTCCATTAAACCTAGTCATGGAAAAGATTTCGGCACCGAAGGTTTCACTACCATCTGGTGGTGGCGCAGTGAAAGGAATAGGAGAAACATTTCACTCCAACGCTTTCTCCGGCACGGTAAATTATACCGTACCGCTGCCTATAACAGAAGGCCGTGGATATGCGCCTTCACTCAACCTCAGCTATAGTTCAGGATCAGGAAACGGACCGTTCGGCATCGGTTGGCAAACCTCGTTCCCGACCATTTCCACCAGGACAGAAAAAAGAATCCCCCGCTACAATGGAACGGACGTGTACATGTTTACAGGAGAAGAACTGGTAGAAAAACTACATGGGACGCGTATGGTCACTGATAACGGAGCGCAATGGGCCGTTACCGAATACCTGCCACGCGTGCAGGGCGACCATACCCATATCGAACGCTGGACAAGCCAGGATGGCAAAGAATGCTACTGGAAGACCATCAACACCCAAAATGAAATCTCCATCTTCGGCCGTTCGAAGGATGCGCGCATCTATGATCCGAACAACGAACAGCACATCTTTACCTGGCTGCTGGAATCCAGCACCGATCCTAAAGGCAATAAAATATTGTTCCGTTACAAGGCCGAAGACCTGGTAAATACCAACCGCTACGGCGTTCCGCCTGAAAAAGATTCAACGGCGCAGAAATACCTGTCGCACCTACTGTATGGAAATTATGTCAATCACGCCGGTGCGGAAACATTTGCTTTTGAGATAGTTTTCGATTATGGTGAGCACGACCTTTCTAACCTCGGTCAACCCGGGGCCGATCCCTATGCCACGCCATTTACATGGCAATGCAGGCCGGACCCATTTTCATCGTTCCGCAGCGGCTTCGAGATCCGGACCTATCGGCGTTGTCTCAACATCCTGCTGTTTCACCGGTTCGAAAATGAAAATAATGACAAGCCATTCCTGGTATTCAGAACGGCGCTCGACTACTATGCTTCACAAGATTATGCAGGAATGCCTGACCAGACAGGGATCATGTCGTGCCTGAAGCAGCTTACCGTTACAGGATGTCGCATAACCAGCAACGGTAGCTACGAGCTGCTATCGAAGCCCGCACTCGATTTTACATTTTCGGTATTCGACACACCTGCAGACGCAATTTTTAAGCAACTGAACGTAACCGGCGGATCATTGCCTGGCTTTCTCGATGCCAGCATGTTCCTGCCCATAGACCTGAATGGTGAAGGGCTTCCGGGTTTGTTGTGCTCGAATGACAGCGGTTTCCAGTATTATAGTCCGCTCGGGAACGGACAATTCACCGCCCCGGAAATACTGCCTTCGTTCCCGGTAGAAGGCTCTACTGCCATAACCGATCTCGATGGCAACGGCCTGCTGGATATGCTGGTAACCGAACCAACACAGGCCGGATATTATGAACATGGCGAACACGGCTGGGAAGCCTTCAAACCATTTTCGCATTATCCTGTTTCTGAAGAAAACACCGAGCCCGCAGACCTGGATGCGGATGGAAAAAGCGATCTCGTATTGGTTCAACGGGATTCACTCACCGTATATCCATCGATAGGGACCGAAGGATTTGCTACGCCCCAAACAACATTGGCGCCCGAAGGTTTCCCTTTGCAAAAGAATGCATATCCCGGAGAGCTCGTCACTTTCACCGATCTGTTTGGCGATGGGCTTGCACACCGCGTGCGCATTGCGAATGGAGTCGTGGAATGCTGGCCCTGCCTCGGCTATGGCGTCTTTGGCGAAAAGATCGTGTTGGAAAACGCACCGTACTTCCAGGGAGGCCTGAATACCGCCCGGCTGTTCCTGGCAGATATTACCGGCACCGGCGCCACCGATATCGTGTATGCAAACACCACGCATGTACAGATATTCCTGAACAAGAGCGGCAATTCATTTTCAGAACCGATCAGCATCACACTTCCTGAATCATTCGATACCATCGACCGCATTGTATTTCTCGACTTGCAGGGAACGGGTGGTATCAGCATGATCTTCACCAAGATCGAACCAACGCCACGACATTATTACCTGGACTTTAACGGCAACAGCAAGGAACGTGGAATTATAGAAGACACCTTGAAACCCTACCTGCTCGTAAAAGTTGACAACAACATGGGCGGCGACCTGGCTTTTCATTATTCCAGCTCTACCAAATTCTATCTTGAGGATAAAAAGACCGGAAGGCCATGGGCAACCCGGCTGCATTTCCCCGTACAGGTACTCGACCGCGTTATACAGTCCGACAAAATCACCGGCACACTGTTCTCGCAGGAATACAGTTATCACGATGGTTACTACGACCCGGTAGAACGGGCATTCCGCGGGTTTGGCCTGGTAGAGAACAGGGACACGCAAACCTTTGAGAAATTCCATGAGCTTACAGCATTGGCGGGATTTCCTATTAACCGCCTTAATAAAGAACTCTACGTTCCGCCTGTATACACTAAAACCTGGTATAGCACGGGTGCATTTGAAACTTATGAGAAAATAGCAGCGCAATACAAACAGGAATTTTTCCAGGGTGATCCTTATGCATACGCGATGCCCGATAACTATTTTCCGCCCGATATACATTCAGCGGATGCCGAAACATTCCGGCAGGCATACGTAGCACTCGCCGGCCAGGAACTGCGTAAGGAAGTATACGGAGAAGACGGCACCGCCGAAGCCAGCGTTCCATTTGCAGTAACGCAATCCAATTACAGCGTGGTGCTGGTGCAAGCCAAAGGTGACCAGCCTTATGCCGTATTCAGGGTAGACCCACGCGAGGAGATATCTTATCACTACGAACGCAACGCGCTGGACCCGCGGGTACAGCAAGAATTTACGCTGGCCGTTGACCCGCTTTGCGGACAGGTGGCCTCCAGTTGTACGGTCTATCTGCCAAGGCGCGCCGGATCCATTACGGGTGTTACACCCTATCCGGAGCAATCTCTGGTGCAAGCCACCATCCAGCTAACTGATTACATCGATACCGATATACAGGATGGCATGTACTGGCGTGGCATCGTTTGCCAGAATAAAAAATTCCAATTGGAAGGGCTCGACCTGAAAGGTAATATGTACCTCGATTTCAATTCCTGCAACACGCAGGCAACTCAGGCTTTGCAAAACATCGTGCCCTATGGTAAAACACCGCAGCCCGGCGTGTTGCAGGCCTGCCAGTTTGAGTGGGACCGCATTTACTTCTGGGATGATGTACAACACAATTTCCTTCCGCTGTTCAAAATATCCTCGCTCGGTTTACTGGCTTATAATGAATCGGCACAATTCACGCAGGAGTATATCGACGAAGTGTTCAAAGGTAAAATGACCCAGGACGTCATTACCAACATGGGCGGGTACGTGTACGATGCAGCAACAGGCTACTGGTGGAACAAAGGAATGGTGCAGGCTTACTTCGACAGCACGCAACCTGAATTATTTCACCTGGTGAAAGAAGTATACAATCCATTTGCCGATCCTGCCTCTGAGCTCAGCGTAAAAGGCACCATGGCGTACGACAGCCCGTACAACATGACGGTGATAGAACTTACGGAATACATCGATCCCGCTACAGACCTCAAAAATGTGCAGCACATCGTGATGGACTACATCGCATCATCTCCCAAACAATTGGTGGATGTAAACGGCAATGTTGCGCAGGTGCTATACGACCCACTGGGCCAGGTAACGGTCACCACTTTGTTCGCCATCAAGAATGGCCAGCTGGAAGGCGGCATGGTGCTGTATCCTTATCAACAACTGCCAGCCGAATACCAGCCACGCATAAAGGACCCCAATGGAAATCCCATTACACCCGATTCGCTGATCAACAATCCTGAATATTACCTGCAGGGAGCCGTGAATTATTACTTCTATGATGAGCATGCATGGAAAACAAACGGACAGCCCGCATCGTCGGTGGGCCTTACGCGCAATTGGTTTTATCACAGTGCCGATGCACAAGCCACACCTTATTGCCGTACCATGATAGAATACACCAATGGATTGGGATTGGCTGTGGAGGAAAAAACAAAGGTAGATGCCGGTATCGCGTATAGCAGAACAGCTAACGGCATACGATCGGTAGCCACTGATAGTCGCTGGCAGGTGTCGGGCAGAACGGTATACAACAATAAAGGATTAGTGGCCGAACAATATTTTCCTTATTTCAGCGACACATTCCACTACGAGTCGCAACAGGAAATAACAGATAGCGGCCTCGTTCCCCCTCCCACCATACTTCATTACGATGCCGTGGGACGACTGATCAGGCAGGATGATCCCAAAGGATTTTTCAGTAAAACTATTATCACGGCCTGGGAAGAGCACCGGTACGATAAAAACGATACTGTACTGGATGCGCCGTATTATATAACCTTCATGAAGAACTATCCCGCTAATCCTACCCAGGAACAGAAGGATGAGAAAGACGCGCTGGACAAGGCGGCCAAATGTTACAACACGCCCATCATCTATGTATTCGATAATACCGGTGTCCAGTTTCTGGATATTACCGATAACCTCGGGAAGTTGAATGCCGATTCTTTCACAGGCATCACCGGCAATACGGGCATTACTTCGAAGCAGGTGTATGATGAGCTGATCGCCAAAGGATATGTCGACAACGATGGATGGCTTACCAGGAAGTTCACGCCCTACCAGCCCGCGTTCAAATTGCAACTGGACCCCCTGTTCGATCCTTTGATCACCGCCATTACAGAATTGTTATTGCAGGGAGTATTGACAGCCTATACGCAAACAGATATTCAAAGCCGCATCGTGCTGCAGGCTGATGCACGATTGTATTACTCCAACCAGTCGCAGGGAACATCTTATTATAATGTTCGCTACACGTACGCTACTACCAGCGCCGAGGCATTGATCACCGATAGTTCGGACGCGGGATTGGAAATGCATTTTGCAAACCTGCTGGGATTGCTGACCTGGTCGTGGTCTGCGCGCAATTACAACCAGTTGATTACTTACGACCGGCTGCAGCGCAAAAAAGAATTAAGAGTAAATCGCTTCCAATCCGGAGATCCCATCATACCACACGACCAATACCCATTGGTTGAAGCGCTCACCTATGGTGAAGCCGTACAAGACGGTGCCGACCGAAACTTACGCGGACGTGTTTACGAAATAAAGGACCTGTCGGGCATCGTAACCCAGGACCGGTACACGCTTACAGGGTTGCCGGTAAACATTGCCCGGCAAATGACCAGTGTGTACAAAGATGCCATCGACTGGAATGACCCCGGCAAAGTGCCGTTGGAGCCAGCCATTACCTCTTCCCTGACCTATAACGCAATTGGAAAGATCATCACGGAACTGACGCAGGATGGAACACTTACCCAAAGGACCTATGGATTATCGGGCCAACCTTTGACCATTAAACTCAAATTACCTGATAACACCGAAAAGCCTGTTATCAATAATATCACATACAATGCCGCCAACCAGCGGATGGTGGTGCTGTACGCAAACAATACCAGTTCACGCTACACTTATGAGGACACCACCCAGCGGTTGCTGGTATTGAAAAACACGCGCAAGGATACCACGGGCGGCGGCATTGCGCAAGACCCCGACCTGCAAAACATCACGTACGTGTACGATCCCATGGGAAATATTACACGTACCCGGGACCTAAGCCGCGACACGGTATTTTACAACAATGAAAAAGTAGAACCGCTCAGCGATTATGAATACGATCCATTATACAGACTAACAAAAGCTAACGGTTACCAACACCCGGGGATACTTGCCAACACCTATTGGAACGATGTGAAGTATGGCGATTTCAAACAAAGTAAGTTCAGCGTCACCCCGTCTGACTACAGCGCCCTTGAAAATTATACTGAAGAGTACCGGTACGACAATTCAGGCAATCTTATTTACCTGAAGCATTCCGCCAAATCCGCGATATGGGTACGCGATGAAGAGCTTGCCGTAGAACCCGGCTCCAACCGCCTCTCGAAATTCACCTACGATGAATCAGGCAACCTGCGCCAGATCATGATCAACAAGCCGGTGGACCTGATGTACAACTGCTGTGAAAACCTTGTGAAGACAGGCATCATCACGCGTCCCGACCAACCAGACGATGCGGACTATTATGTATATGATATTGCCGAAAAGCGCACGCGGAAAGTGTGCGAGTCCATGGCCAACGGCGGCGCTAGCACTGTTGTTGAAAACACGGTGTACTTCAATAACTACGAAGTAAAGCTGCAACAAACGCATGATGGCAGGGGCAATGCCACCACCAGCCTTGAGCGGCAGACCCTGCGGGTGATGGATAACGGCAATTGCGTGCTGATGATGCACTATTGGACGCAGGACAACAATAAACGTGAAATGCCCGCTGGCACGCGTTCATTCCGCTGGCAATTGCAAAACTTGCAGGGATCGGCCAGCGTGGAGGTGGATGACAATGCACAGGTGATCAGCTATGAAGAATATTTTCCTTACGGTGGCACCGCCATTATTGCTGGGCCCAACCAACAGGAAGTAAGTCTTAAAACATACCGTTACACCGGCAAGGAGCGTGATGATACCACTGGCCTTTACTATTACGGCCGCCGGTATTATGCCACCTGGTTGGCGCGGTGGATGAATGCCGACCCGATAGGAACAGCAGATGGCCTGAATATGTATGCCTTCGTTGGGGGAAACCCGTTGACTTATACCGATAGCGTTGGATTGTCGAAGAAAAGACCAAAAACCTCCTCTTCTTCCTCAGACGATTCCAGCGGCGACGATCTACCAGAGGGCACTACGCTGGTAAAGGGAGGAAAGGTATTGAAGCGGAGTAAAAAGATGTCTAAAAAAGAGCGGGGCGAAAAAACCTCCAAGGCCCGTGAGAACATTGAGAAACGTTTCGGTAAAAAGATGGTACAAAAGAAAAAGATCCATCAATCCGATCTGCTCGTCGGCACGAAGGAGGTGAAGGTAAAGCCCAACAAGAGCATGAGCCCCGAACGGCTGTTTGTCCGTCACATTTCCACTGCCCTGCTTTCACAAAATAAAGAAATGGTAGAAGTGCAGGCCGCTATATCGCATGCTACCAAAACTGTTTACATCGCAAGCAACAAAAAGCAAAATGAACTTTTTAACCTGCTGAGCACCAAGGTAGAAAACTTTGTCATTCCCACCGGCAGCTATGGCACACGGGAAGACAGGCATATCAGGAAGCTCAAGGACGAGATCAAAGGCACCTATAAAGATTATAAGATCATACAGGTGGTAGGCCACGAAGACCAGCACGCCGAAACAAAGATCCATGAAACCGGCGTTGCCTTCGACTTCATAGGCGGCACCCGGAGACCTTGCTTTGCATGCAGCCTCTACTTCAGGATCAACAAAGTGCCATCATCAACCTATAATCCGCACGAGGGCGCGTATTGGAATGCCAATGCATCGCTGCTCTCGCTCGGGCCCTTTGTGCCGGAAATCCTGAAGCTCGATGAAAAAATATATGAAGGCCATTTTTATATGAACGCAGGCCTGGGGCTTTCGGAGGTGCACGACTATGACACCGACAGTGAAGGCGACGACTGAATCGATCCTCAATTGAAAAAAATAGTATCATGAACACCGAACAACTGGTAAATGAATTGTATGATGCCAATCCCGGCATTGACCTGCTGAAATTGAACCTGCATTCAACGGAGGTACTGGGCTCTTTGAAATTGTCAAAGACGCTCGTTGATTCAGCTAATGAGAATGTGCTCGAGCACCTGAAACAGGTGAGGCGCGTGGTGCGGTTGCACCCGGAAGCAATAGAGAGCAGGAAGCCGCTGAGCCCACAACGCATCACCGAGCTGCACCAGCAATTCGACGATCTAAAATCTGCGCACGACATTGCGCGCAAGAGCATCGTAACGTTTGTACAAGACCACGCGGCACAATTTGGCAGTGAGGAAGTGGCCGCTGCCGTTCACCAGAACGCAGTGGAGGTTACCAACAATGTCGCCAACCTTACCACCACTATTCTTAACCTTACCCGGCCGTTGTCGCGGGCGCTGGTCACCACCTCCGTCAGCGAAGAAGTAACTGATTACTTCCAGGGACTGGTAGGTTACCAGGACCTGTTCGGCGATCTCAATTACTGCGACTGCTCCGAATGCAAATCCGTTGTAGGGCCCGCGGCATATTTCGTGGACTTGCTCCGCATTATCCAGAAGTATGTAACGGAGCCGAACAAGGATACTGTTACCGAAGAAATGAAATTTAATTACCGCCGGCCCGACCTTCCGCTCATTTATTTAACGTGCGACTGCACCAACACCATTATCCCCTACCTGACAATCATTAACGAACGATTGGAATACGTGCTGGAAAGAAGCTGGAGCATCGACCGCACGGCATTGTATAAACGAATTGCGGCTACTTACTATCCTTTCAACCTGCCGTACCTGCAGCCGCTGAGCAACATCCGCATTTACGTGGACCAATTAAAAACATCGCTGGCTGAAGTATTCACGGCATTGCAGATATCAGGCATCGACCTGGTAACAGAACAATTGGGACTGAGCAAGGAAAGCTGGCAACTGCTTGCTACGGCTGCGGACGATACCCAGCTCAAAACATATTATGGCGTAAGCGACCTGGCAGTCCTTTCGGAGTTCGATAAATTTTCTACACAAACCAATCTTTTGGTAACACAAATTGAAGACCTGTTGTATCAAAACCTTTCCGGCGATGAGCTCAAATCGGTGTTGAACAAGCAATTCTTCATTAATAAATCGCTCACCAACCCTGTAACCGTCACTTATGCAGACAATGAGAACAAGATTGAAAACCTGAACACTGCTTCACTTGACCAGATCAACCGGTTTGTGCGCCTTTCCGCACAGTTGCGATGGACATACGATGAATTGGATTGGGCATTGCATGCATTGGGCCAAGGCACGCCTGATATCAGTTCTGCAATACTCAGCCAGGTTCCCGCATTGCAACAACTGGTAGCTGCCATGAATACGGATGTAACTACCACCAGCAGCTTGCTCTTTGACCTTAAAACCTACGGCATAGGAGATGACCCGGCTCAATCGCAGGCGCCCTTTGATGTTGTGTTCAATACCGGCCAAAAAACGCCTTACCATCCAAAGAACAGTACCCAGGACAATTACCCGCTCAACAGCATGTATAAGGATGATCCCTGGCCATGGCTGCCCGGCGATCAAACCGGCGACAATCCAACATATGCATTGCGGGTTGCCTCTGCACTGGGTATTTCACAAGGCGACCTTACATCGCTCGCGCAGGCCCTTTTTGGAAAGAATAATACCGTTACACTAAATGTGCCCAATATTTCCGCGCTGTACCGCCACGTATTAATGGCGGGCCAACTGCAGCTAACCATACCCGCATACCTTGTATTGCTTGACCTCGCCGGCCTGAAAAAGGCTGTGTTCAGCATTGCCGATGCATTAAAGCTGCTGAACAATGCTAGCGCATTGGGCTATACGCGCCTCACCGTGTACGACATCAATTACATCGTTAATGCAATCCAAAGCCCTACTGTAAATATTTTATATTATCCTGACCGGACAGAGGCATGGCTGAAAACACTTCCCAGCCTGGTTACCTCTGCCGCGTCTGATGCCGATGCGAGGAAGGCTGAGCTGCTCAGCAAGCTGTACCAGCAGGTAGCCACTTTCTTCAATACCCAGCCTTCCACCGCCGAAACAATTTTGAAGCTGGTGGTAACCGATCCGCTCGCGGTATTCCTCGATCCCGATCACACAAAGGCCGTCGAAGCCGTTGGGTTTTTCTCACAGTGGCTGGTGTTCACGCAAAAAGCAAACCTGGGCTTGTCTGTTTTGCTCAACATTGCAGCATATCCCGGCGCTTACGGCATGAGCAAGACTACCGGTGTTTCATTCGGAGACATGCTGAACATCATTTCATTTCAAAATATCATCGCCGTTTTCAGCGATGTGAATGACAGGTTTACAAAGTACATTGCGGCAATCGTTGGTAAGAACTATCCGGACGCTGCCTCCATCCTCTCAGATGCTACGGGCTGGAATAAAGATGATATCACTACGCTGATATCACAATTGACCTTCACCAACGAAATCACCCGCCTAGCGCAATTTGCTACTGTGTTCGACCTGCTGGCAAAAACCGGATTGAACCTGAGCTCCCTGAATGACCTGAAACAACTTGCCGGAAAAGGATTGGCTGATTGGGAGCTGCTGGTACAAAAGCAAAAAGTGCTATTGGCTGCCATACAGGCCAGGTACAATACTGGCAGTGCCTGGGACCAGTTGCTGGTGCAAATCAACGGCAAAACAGGCGCCGCGGACCGTGATGCGATTATGCCGGCAGTGATCAACGACTTGCGCTCTAAAGAAACTACCGCCTGGGTCAGGAACGCACGCAACCTGAATGAATACCTGCTGATCGATGTAGACATGAGCGCCTGTGCGCAGATATCTTACATCAAGGAAGGACTGAACGCTGCACAATTATACCTCAACCGGTGCAGGGCCAAGCTGGAACCCGGGATAAACGTGTTGCCAATTCCCGAAATATGGTGGGAATGGATGATGAACTATCGCGTGTGGCAGGCAAACCGCGAAATATTCCTGTATCCCGAAAATTACATCGATCCCGCGTACCGCGCATCCAAGACCGCATTGTTTCAACAACTCGAGAACGACCTGAAGCAAAACGATATCACCCAGGCCAATGTCACCAGCGCCTATACCAAATACCTCGAAGGCTTTGCGGAGCTGGCCAAGCTGGTGTATGTAGACGCGTATTACTGCAAGGTATCGGACGACCGGCGCAACGACCAACCTACATTATTCCTTTTTGCGCGCACTACCACCGATCCGTACGTGTACTATTACATCATTCGCGAAAGCGAAGGCACCTGGTCGGAGTGGACCAAGATAGACCTGTCCATCAATGCCGCTTATGTAACACCGGTGTATGCGTTCAACAGGTTATTCCTTTTCTGGGTTGAAAGAAATACAGTGGTTGATAAATCTCCCAATCAAAAAACGGAGACCATTTACAAAGCAAACATCAATTATACTTTTTATAATTTCCAGGGACAATGGGTGCCCACGCAATCACTGGTGAAAGATTATATCATCAATGCCGATCCCAGCGACTACCGGGATAAGAATAAAGTACTGTTTCCCGATGATTTCTTCGATGCGTCCAGGTTATGGTGGAACAAAGTATATCCCCTCGACATTCACCAGGGTACCTATTGGGAGATTACCGGCGGCGGCAACCGCTTCGAAGAGTTGGTGATCGCATTCGGGCCAATGCTGGATACTGCGGTATCCGTGCAACTGCCTGCCAACGATAAGCCATCTTCACCTAATGCCGCGGTGCAGCACTTCGAGGAACATTTGTATAAAGTAAGACAGGACTTCACCTATGCGCAGGGACTGGGATACAAAGGACAGCTTCCCATTTTCAGGCCGGTGGTACTGAACAACAATTTCGACAGCACTTATCTCGTCAATCCTGACGAGATCATCTTCCTGGAGCAGGATTCGCCGTTCAGCGTGCAGCTGTTTACGCCGCAAATAGATTCTACGTCGGGACAACTCAACCTGATCAATACAGACCACACGATTTACGAGAACGACATTGCGCAGCAGATAATATATCCTGCCATACCGAAACCGGCAATCGCATTGAACGGCCAGTCATTTATCTCCACTACAATAGGAATCGATTCAGGTACTTCTCAAGCCATCTATGATCAGCTAAAACAGGCGGGCTATATAGACAGCCTGGGATACCTGAAGCGCGTGAATTTTGAGGACGTACGCAAAAAAGTGGAAAGCATTTTTGGGAGTGACCCTAAGAAAGACATCAAGGTGCAGTTTGTGATGGGCGTCATCAACAATGCTTGCGGCTCGCGCTGGCTTTCGAAAGACCTGCGCAATAAAAATTATGGATTGTTCACCATCAAAAATGCAGTAGGCACCTTTGTTTTCTTTGGAGATAAGGAAGCATTCCTGTTTGAAGATCCTGATATCGACCCCCTATTCATCTCAGATTACCTGTACAATGCCGATACCTGGTTCCATCCATTATCATTCGTGTCCGCGGGAGCAGAGATAACCGACGCCGGTTCAAAAAATGTATATGATAATCTAATTGACTATGGATACCTTGACCAGGACGGAATACTTACCAGGAACTCGGCACTGGATGACATCAAAAAAGACCTCGTTGAGCTATTCAAGGGACAACCCAAGGCTGATGATAAAGTAGATGTGGTATTGGATACCATTGCCAATTCCCCACTCTTTTACGATACCGCGTTTATTTCAAGCGACGCCGGCATCGATCCAACAGGATCCAAAACAATTTATAACCAACTGAACCTGGCTGGTTACCTTGACGATAATGGCCGGCTCACCTACGCCATCGATTTCAATGACCTTACCCAAGAACTATATGTTATCCTGCAAGGACAACCCAACATAGACCTGAAGGTGCGCTTTGTAGTAAAAGTATTGTACCAGGCAAGCTATCCTACTTCCATCGGCTTCTTCAAGGGACTCGCTGATTCTAAATATTCCTGCGAATACAATTTTAAAGCTACCCGGCTTACCACCGGCGCCATTCACAACCTCAGTGCACGCATTTTTGCCGGGGGCGTAGACAGGTTGCTGCAACTGGAAAGCCAACTGATACCTGTTGAGCCGGAACTTCCGTTCAGCAGGTTCGGGTTCGACGAACCTTATGTAACAGGTCCCGAAGCAATTGACGGCGGACAGGTGGATTTCAAAGGCGCGTATGAAATATACTATTGGGAATTGTTCTTCCACGCACCGATGTACATCGCAAGCCTGCTGAAAACAAATCAAACCTTTGACCAGGCGGAGAAATGGTACAAGTACATCTTCGACCCAACTGCCCAGCCCTATCTTATTACCAAGGATTCGTTCGTTACCTCCACGATGGGCGTAACGGATTCGCAACGCATTTACACTGCATTGCTAAAAGCTACTATCATAGATGACCAGGGTTATGTAAGCAGCACGTTCTCCCAAAGCACAGATCTCAGCGCCATCCTGCCCTTCATTACAGAAGTGCAAAGGCAGTCGGTGAAGAACATCTTGCTCAACCACCAGGTTGCGCGCGCCATCAATAGGGTATGGCGGTTCCTTCCATTCAGGAACCACAAACTGCAAACCCTGCTGGAAAACATCACCAACCAAAAACAAATCGACGCCTACAACCAATATCCTTTTGATCCTAATGCCATCGCACGCTTACGTATAGGCGCATACGAAAAATACGTAGTGATGCAATACATCGACAACCTGGTGAAATGGGGCGACTGGTACTTCACCCAATATACCTGGGAATCCATTACCACGGCAAGCATGCTGTATATCTACGCCTACAACCTGCTTGGACCCAGGCCAGAAAACCTCGGGCCGTGCAGTTCGGAAAGCCGCGCCCGGTTTACAGACATCGTTGCAAAATACGGAGACAACATCCCGCAATTCAAGATCACATTGGAAGATCATCTTCCGACGGGCCCGGGAATAAAGTTCCAACCATACAACGACATAGACGCATACTTCTGCGTGCCGGAAAACAGCAACCTCGATCAGAATTGGGAGATCGTCATCGACCGGCTGTATAAAATAAACAATTGCCTCAACATCGCCGGCATCAAGCAACCACTGGCGCTGTTTGAACCACCGATTGACCCGGCACTGCTTGCAAGGGCCGCCGCTTCGGGCGGTAACCCGCTCAATGTGTTGAACCAAGGCGGCAACCTCCCCGCTTACCGGTTTGAATACCTGATCGACAGGGTAAAAAACCTTGCGGCAACGCTCAGCCAATTGGGCAACTCCTTACTGGCCGCACTGGAGAAAAAAGATGAGTCCAGTTTGCAACGGTTACAGGCAACACAGCAAAGCACCCTGCTCAACCTTACAACGCTCATCAAGGAAAAACAAATTGAGCAAGCAAAACAATCCCTTGCAGGACTGCAACAAAACCTGTTGAGCGCGCAGAACCGCGAGCAGTATTACCTGACCAATTACACGCAAAACCTGAACTCGCTCGAAATCGCAAGCCTTGCACTGATGGGTGCAGCACTTTATCCCGAGGGAGTTTCCATTGGCATCAACGGCATATCCGTAGCAGGGTACCTTGCGCCCAACATCTTTGGCTTTGCCGACGGGGGCATGAAGTTTGGCGACGCTATCAACGCCGGCGCGCAAATAGCACAAACCATCTCTTCTATGATCAGCCAATCGGCAAATATCATTGCCACCACTGCGCAATTCATACGCCGCCGCGAAGAATGGTTGCTGGAACAGCAAACCGCCATGTACGATATAGTATCGCTGCAAGACCAGATTGCAGGCGCTACCGCACAATTGGCCATCGCACAGCAAGACCTGTCAATACATAAAAAAACCATCGAGCAGCAAGATGAGTACGAAAAATTCCTTACCGACAGGTTTACCAATACCGACCTGTATGTGTGGATGATCAGCAGGCTATCTGCCATTTATTTCCAGACTTACCAAATGACCCTGGAGATGGCGCTGGCAACACAAAGCGCTTACCAATACGAAATGGATACTACAGACACCTTCATCCAATTCGATTATTGGGACAACCTGCACAAGGGATTGCTGGCTGCAGAGGGATTGCTGCTGTCGCTGGAACAAATGGAAAGGACCTATACCCTTACTAATACCAGGAGGCTGGAAATTGAAAAGACCATTTCGCTGTTGCAGCTTAATCCGCAAAAATTCATCGAGTTCAAGACCGGATTGAACAATGCAACAAAAGGTCAATTGCTGTTCAGTCTTACCGAGCAATTATATGACTTTGATTTCCCGGGCCAGTACTGCCGGAAAATAAAATCCATCAGCATTACCATTCCTGCTGTTGTGGGGCCGTACCAGAATATCAACGCAATGCTGCGCCTGAAAAAGGATCTGACAGTAGTAAAGGCTTCCAAAGGCAATGCCCAATATGCAATGAATCCGCAGGGAAAAGCGCCGGATGGCGTGCGCGTTGACCTAACTCCCAAGCAGAAGATCGCTTTGTCGCGAGGAGTGGATGATACAGGACTATTTGTATTGAATTTCAGCGACAGCATGTACCTGCCTTTCGAAGGCGCCGGCGCGGTGTCGGACTGGGAACTGTCTATTCCACCAGAAACCAACCATTTCGATTTCAATTCTATTTCGGATGTCATTGTTAAGATCAGCTACACTGCACTGGAAGATATGGGAAGCTTCGCAACTGATGTAAGAGACCTGCTTACAGGAACTACCCCGCCTTACCCATTCATGGTGGGCAAGCAGATAGTGCTGCAGCAGGCATTCAGCGCCTCGTGGTACCAGTTCATGCACCCGCAGCTTGATCCCGTTACGCAACAAATCAACTTCCAGTTAACGGACAACATCATACTGCCCAACCTTAACAATGTAGCATTGCAATCGGCAACGGTGATTGTACTTACAAAAGACAATGTGGCCGTTTCCGACAAGGACCAGAACACCAGGTTCATCACCTTTAAACAGGATGGCGCAGGTGATATACAGGTTCCCATCACCAACAATGTTGGCAACATCCAGCTAAGCGGAAGCTTCAAGGCTGAATCTGCAACGCTGCAATTTACCATCGCCAATACGCCGGATGGATTGCTGACAGCAGATAAAAAGCAGCTCGACCCAGCGAAGTTCACCGGCCTGGTATTCATTCTTAATTATACATCCAATGTTTTTAAAACTAACACGAAGCACACGTAACAAACATTTTTATTAACCATTTAAAACCTCAAATTATGGCTTGGGAAGAATGCGTCACGTCAATCAGGCAAAACCTGGACCCCAACGCAAAAGAAATCGGACAAGTTATCTGGACAGGACCAAATGCACAGGTAACACAGGAACAACTCAGCGGCGATACTTTCGCTGCCAGCAAACCCTTTGCATTGATTTGCCCGGACAGGCATTGTACCGATAATGCGGACTTTTCACCGCAGGCACATGCGCTTTGTAATTGCAAGGACGTAAACGGTAATCCTATTCCGGGTTGCATTCCAAAAAATGCGCTCTACCCCTTTGCAAGTGGCGTATGCCTTAATATCGATACCAAGGAATGGAGCACCAAGCGCGGCCGGAATTGCATTATCCAGGGCGACAGTTATTATCCCCTTACCTGCTTCTGTTGCTGTTCATGCTATGCCAATGGCACCAGGATCGCCATTCCCACAGGCTTCAGGGCCATTGAATATTTCCAAACAGGGGATGCGGTGTTGACCGCCTCCTATTCCTCCAAGGATAATAAGCTAAGCTGGATGCCCGCTACCGTAAAGTTCAGCATGGGCACTGGCGATGATGGACATCAATCGAACATGGTGTACCTGCACTATGGAGATGATGACCGCCAGATCATCGTTACACCCGACCAGTTGTTTCTGCTGACTACCGGTGAACTGTGCCGCGCAGACAGGCTGGTGCCCGGCGCCGATCAGCTTATGAATGAATGGGGAAAGCCTGTAGACATTCACGAGATCAGCATTGGAGAATATAACGGCGGCGTTCACCACATCTCAACCAGCACAGAGTATTCTAATAACATAGATGGGCACCTGCTACTTTCTGAAGGCGTAGTGACAGGCGATTTTCTATTGCAGACGAGCGCACAGGAACTCATCGGCAAAGGCGTGATGAGGGATCATAAGGACCTTCCTAAAGTAGGCTCCGATGCGTATGATAAGAAACATAAGAAATTAGTGAAGGAATATTATGGCGTAACCATGACCACAGTGCGGGCCGATGGCAAAAAAGAAATTGCCACCAAACCGCAGCGGTTCTATATGTACGGAGCACGCTCGATATCCATTCCTGACACGGCCGCCGCATACCTGGACGAGGCCCAGGCAGAGGATGTATACAACAATGCGCCCCGCTGGGACTTCAACGACATCGGCGTGAACACGGCATTGGTAAAATATGTAATACAATTGTTCAATGCTTTTTATCCTGACATCACTTTTTATTACGACCAGGCCAATGTTACGCCTAATGCCTACGCGTTTAATGTGGCCGGCAAACCGATCATCGTGCTTACAGGTGGCATGGCCCGATTAAAAAGCCTGGAGCAGGAAGGATTGTCATTCATCCTTTCACACATGATTTCTGCAAGCCAGCGTGCTGCGCCCACCGGCAACAACGGATGGACTTCCGTTGCAATGGCCGATTATTACAGCGTGGCCATATTGATGAATGTATATTTCGGAAAGAACTTCGGCACCATGTACATGCCGGGCATCAGGCAGCTTAATGACTGCATCTTTAAATGGATCGATGAAAAGAACGATAAATATGTGAACGATCCTTATCAGCCGACAATTGAAAAGCGGTTTGATGCAATTGATGCAGGTAAGGCAATGGACTTCCCGCCGGATGGCATTGGCGGCCCCACTGCAGGTGGATTGAAAGTAGTGAATGCAAAAACTTTTGTGCCAATGGTGGGCATGCTGTCCTTTGTATCTCAGGATATTGACCAACAGCAATCAATAGACGCTTATGGCCTGCTGGTAAAACAAAAGCTGGTAAGCGATACCGGCGAGGTGTCTGCCGATTTTAACATCAACACCGACCTGGATTTCCTGTTCAAGGATATTACGGATAAGGATGAACGTTTGATGATGATCGGTGATGTACGCAGCATACTGTTACATGCGCCAACGGTTATTGAACTGGAGTTCAATACCACTGTTAATCCTTCCTCTGCATCCAGCAAGTACAATTACAGCCTGACAGAGGGTGGTACTGTGGTAACGGCACAGGCCAAGGTTAACATTCCGGTAGTAGAAATTACGGCCGAGCTAAAGCGTGGCACCGAGTACACGCTTACGGTATCCAACTATGTGCGCTCCAGCAACGGGTCGACACTCGATCCGGCGCAAAGCACCGCCAAGGTTAAAATAGCATAACCCTTATTCCCACTGCACCGGGACGGTTTGTCCCGGTGCAGTTTAACACATTAAACCTTATAATTATGGCAGCGAACCCATGCGCCCAGTCAATTAAGGACAACCTTAGCAAGAATGCAAAGGAGATCCAGGAAGTTATCTGGACAGGGCCTAATGCAGAGGTAACAAAAGAGGAACTTGAGTCTAACAGTTTCGGGACGGCCACGCCATTTGCGCTGATCTGTCCTCCTAACTATGGATACGATTATACAAATTTCTCACCGCAGGCACACGCAATATGCAATTGCAAAGACGTGACGGGAAGACCTATCCCTGATTGTACGCCGAGAGGCCCTTATTATCCCTACGCAACCTTTTTATGCCTTGATGTCAACACGCTTCAATACAGCTCGAGGCGCGGAAGGGATTGTATAAACCAGGGAGACAATTTTTACTTCCTCACCTGTTTTTGGTGTTGCGGCGGATACCGTTCTATGGCGGCCGCTCCAGATGGCGTGAAGGCACTCGATCAACTCCAGGAAGGCGATGAGATCTTGACAGGATCTTTTAAAAACAAAAAAATAACATGGAGGCCAGGAACTGTTGCATTCAGCGGGGGAACTGATGAAAGAAGCAGCCAGTCTTCCATGGTGTATATACATTTCGACCATAGTAAAGTAGTAGCAACACCAGACCAGTTGTTCCTGCTCTCTACCGGTGAATTGTGCCGGGCTGACAGGCTGGTGCCAGGCGCTGACAAACTATTGAATGCATCAGGAGATCCCATCAACATACTTGCAATCAGCATGGGTGAATATAATGGCGGCGTACACCAGGTTGCAGCCGCAACAGCTTTCCATGGAGATATCGACGGCCATTTACTTTTATGGGGAGGCGTGGTTGCAGGCGATTTTTTACTGCAAACCAATGCCGCACAGCTCATCAAAAATGGTTTGATGAGAGACTCCGACAAGCTGCCGAAAATAGGCACCACGGAATATGAGCAAAAAAATAAGCGGCTCTTAAAAGAAAATTTCAACGTAAGCGCTCCAATGCTGCCATCCAATGGCAATGGAGGAAAAGCAACAAAGCTTCAGGCATTTTATTTACCCGGCGACCAGGTCATTACCATTCCTCCAACTGCAGCAGCCTACCTGGATGAAGCACAGGCGAAGGACGTGCTTGACAAAGCGCCGCGGTGGGATTTTGATGAAGCAGGCATTAACAGCGATTGGGTAACATACGTATTGAGCATATTCAGCGGGCTTTATCCCAAGATCAATTTTTATTTCGACCAGGCAAATCCCGCTACCAATGCCTATGCATTCAATGTCGGCACCGACATGTATGTTGTGCTTTGCGGCGGTATGGCTAGGTTGAAAGGACTGGCACAGGAAGGGCTGTCGTTCATTCTGGCGCACATGGTATCGGCCTCGCAACGGTCCGCGCCACAGGGCGATAATAGTTGGACCTCTGTAGCGATGGCTGATTATTATAGCATATCCATCCTGATGAATGTCTATTTCGGCAAGGACTTCGGTGCGATGTACATGCCTGGATACAGGCAGCTCAATGACTGCATATTTAAATTCATCAGCGAACAAAACAGTAAATACAGCGGCGATCCTTATCACCCTACCATCGACAAACGCTTTGATGCGCTTGACGCGGGCAAAGCAATGGATTTCCCTCCCGATGGTATTGGAGGACCAACCGCCGGCGGACTGAAAGTGGTAGGCGCTAAGGCATATCCACCCATGGTAAATGCATATTCCTTTATAGATGTCAATATTACTGCGGAGCAATCTGCAGCGGCATACAAAGACCTGGCAAAGAACAATGTGATAAGTTACTCAGGCGAAATAGCTGATTCATTTAACATGAATACAGACCTCGACTTCCTATTCCCGGATGTGGAGGATGAAGATGACCGCGAGATGATGATCGGTGATGTGCGTAGCGTATTGCTGCAAGCGGGCGCAGTGATCGCGCTTGAATTCAATACACAGGTCGGCGACAAGTCTGGCAGTAATGCCGGTAATTATTCACTCACACCCAAAGCGCGGGTAAGATCTGCACAGGTGCAGGTAAATAGCCCGGTGGTGGATATAAAGGCAAACATCAGGCGCGGTGTTGAATATGAAATAAAAGTAGGGAACAATGTGACGTCAAGCGATGGATCGACATTAGACCAGCAACAGAATTCGGCAAAATTTAGATTGACTTAAAGCAAGTTGCTCATTGTATTGTTCAAATTTAATCGAGCTAAAATGGAAACGACTCTTTTAGAACTGAAGCAAATAAGCGACGTACAGGAAGCGTGTACAAAATTCGGGAAGCTACTTGGATTGGATGGCCCTGTACCACAAGATGTTTTGTATGCCGCGATAGAAGATGAAGATTATGCGCGCAACCTCTTGTTGTGCCGGAGAAATTCAGTTATGCTGACCAACCTGCTGATGCAACCGGCAGGGGTAACCGCAACTGCAACTGCTGCTAACGGCAACTACAGTAACCTGCAATTGATCGGTAAAGCCGCAAAAGCATTGCTGGATTGGAGCAAAACTGGATTTTCAACGGTAGACGAGCGCACATACGAAAGAAGACTGGCAGCCTGCCACCGTTGCGACCAGTTGGAAGCGCCGCCCGACAAATTGTTGTACAAGATAAGCCTTGGCAAAAAAGAAGACAAGCGTACTTGCAAATCCTGCGGATGTGTCGTATCAAGAAAAGCCCGGCTAACCAGCGATTCCTGCCCCCTGGAAGACCCGGCTAACCCAGGGTTCAACAGGTGGGGAGAAGCACGATAGCCGTTAGACAGCAAACGCAAACAGCTGCTGAGAAGGCACATCCTTTCCCTGAAGACAATAACATCAGCCTGTTTGCCAAACATGTAAAAGTTATCAATGTTGAATGCGCGCATTGCAATATAGTGCAACATATGCTCGCGCATCCCCGGCTATTGGGAATTTCAATGAGCGAATAAGAACATCACAGCAACCGGAAATCTTTTTGCCCATGCAATTTCAGTATGCGTGGCACATTCGGCCACATTTATTTTCAAGCGCTGTTTCGATGCTCCTTTGCGTTCAAGAATAGTTTTGAGCTGCAAAACATCCTTTACAGCCTCATTGTCCCAATCGCCGGGTTTGCAGTTTGGGTTTCCCAGCTCATTGGTTCCGACACCGATATATATTCTTGCCGGCCAGTCATTGACCAATTCGGCGTCTCTAAGCAAATGAGCACTATCAACGTAGAGGGATGGACTTTCCATTAATAAAAAATCAAAGGCCTTTGGTTTTTTTATCACAGCATACAATGCTGCTATGGCGCCATACGAAGATCCCCCAATGCCCCGTCCGGAAGGGTGTGCAATGGTCCGGTAGTTGGAATCTATGAACGGCAATACTTCGAGTGTTAAAAAGTCGGGGTATTTCCTTCCTTCGGGCGCTGGTATGCGAGGCGAGAGAAACACGTCTTCGTAAGCGAGGTATTCCCTTCCCCTGTCCCTTCTTCCGATATTGTCAATGCCAACAATAATAAATTCAGTGACCGCATTTTTACGCCATAAGCTGTCCATTATTTCATCAACCCGCCATTCCAATCTATTAGTGGAAACGGAGGAACTGCTATCAAATAAATTCTGGCCATCATTCAAATAGAGGACCCTGTACCGTTTATTCCTGTTTTTGTCTAAATAATATCCCGGCGGTAATAAAACTCTTAAATACCTTGTGTTATTGAACACCTTGCTGTTAAACGAGTGAAGCACAATCCGGTCACTTTGTGTGTGACCATGCAGGTGCCAACAGGATACAACAATACAAAAGATGAACTTTATCATATGCTCGATACTAGTTTATATGCGATATTACTTTCCAGGAAAACTGCCAATGGCGTTACCGTTTTCATCATAAATTCAAGCCTGGCATCACCCGTCTGTTGACAAGTCTGGTGCATGCTTATTGATCCGCTCAGCATTGAGCGCTGTAAAAACGCACTTTCTTTTGATTGGGGCTAACGCCCGCTGTAAAGAAAAACCGGAATGTGAGGCTGCAAATGACATTACAAACGGCAAGCACACGATTGATCGAGATTTCATAAAGCATGTTATAAGATTGGAAAGTTAGGAAATATGCTGACCAGGAAGCTTGATTGCGCAACAGGTCCACCATGGTATAAACATGTCAAAACCTGCTAATTCTCCTCCAGAATATTAATGTAAGGGTACGCTATAGTGTTGATGATGTCCTATATACCCGCCGGCCTGGCATTATTTCCGAGGGCTATAAAGGACGATTACGCATGATCTTTCAATCCCGCTGTGTTGGAATGCGCATCGGCCTTAATAATAGTCCATAAATTTGCAACCAACAGACATCACATTAATGAAACCACTATTAACGCAGCATGTAGCCAGTGTGCTATTATTAATATTTACCGCTTGCTCAGATACAACCACCACAAAGAATCAGGAGGACGATCAAACGGCCATGCCTGCGGCAGATTCAAGCGCAACAAAAATAACGACGCCCGAGTTCGCTATAAAAGTGGGAGGGCGCTATTTACAATTATCACAATGGGACCGCGAAACCGCCTTGTTACCACGCTTAGGCGCTCCACTAAGCGAAAAGGTCGATACGCTGGGTGCCGGTGCAGATACATTCATGGGATCAAGGACAAAAACCCAGGTTTATGACGGCCTGATCGTAAAATGGTTTTCTCCTAAAGCATCAGATTCATTTTGGGTCCAGGAAATCGCTGTAAAGTCTGAGAAATTTGAAACCGCCGCGGGGCTAAAAGTTGGAGATGATGTAAAGAGACTGCAGTTGATATATCCAAAGGCTGTGCCCGCGAAAATCACCCCCGGGGAATATTACACATACAGCGACGAGACACAAACAAAGAATTTAGAGATCGAGATCAAAAATTCAAAGGTGATTGGCTATAGATTCTTTTACCTTATGAATTGACAGCTGTTTTAATTGATCTTTCTAAGGCCAACCCGGTCGATCTCTTTCCTGATCAATTTCTTTCGATCCTCCTTACTATTCATCAATGCGTCTTTTCCATGCCTCCCGGCTTCATGCCTGTCCTCCTGCTTTACAGGGTTTGAATTCAATGTGCAGGTTTCACAAAGCATCGGGAATTTCCGGCTCAACCAACTTAGCCAGCTTTTGCAGAGATTCCTGCCATCCCAGGTAACACATTTCAGCAGGTATGGCCTCAGGGATCCCTTCCTGCAGGATTTTTATTTCGGTACCCACAGAAACTTTTTGCAGCCAAACGGTCGTGATCATTTCACCGGGCAGGTTGGGATCGTCAAACTGGTCTGTATACTTTAAAAATTCGTTTGGCTTCATCTCAACATATTTTCCGCCGAATGAATGGCTATTACCAGTCGAAAAATTCTGGAAAGACATTTTGTACGTGCCCCCAACCCGCGCATTCATTTCATGCACGATGCATACATAGCCATAAGGAGGTAACCAGGAGGCCATGGCATTGGCTTCAGTGAACGCGCGATAAACCTTTTCTGGAGAGGCTTTAAGAACCCTGTGTAATGAAACATTGTTGTTTGACATAAAATCAGTTTGTTAATTATGTATTTAGCGATTGCTCTGCCCGTTTTTATAGTGGTTGCTGCTCCACTGTCCGGGTTGAGTGTTTACCATCAACCTGACAGCACAAAGTTGGAAGTAAAATTTGACGCTAACGGGGTGGTTATACGACAATTTCGCGGGCCGTTTGCGACATTAAATCGCCATTTCCTTAACTTTCTGGATTATTCACCTATGCCAGTACTTGTAAAACGTATTTATGAAACGGCAGGCCCAAAAGATGGGTATCGCGTGTTGGTTGACCGTCTATGGCCGCGTGGGATTAAAAAAGAATCAGCAAAAATCGATACCTGGTTAAAGGATGTGGCTCCCTCAACAAAGCTCAGGCAGTGGTTTCATAAAGACCGCACGCAATGGGCGGAGTTTCAAAAAAAGTATAAGCAGGAATTAAAAGACAATCCTGCCTGGGAGGAACTGCAGGACCTTGCAAAGCAGCATAAAACCTTAACGCTGCTATACAGCGCAAAGGACGAAGAGCGGAATCATGCGCTTATTTTGGAGAAGATGCTGGGCGCGTGAGTAAAACGAGTAGCGCGTACGGGATAAACTGTATAAATGCAGGGGTGGACAGTGCTATCCGCGGAAGCGTAAAGATAATATCCCGTTTTCTGCAGATCATCGGTTCGTTGTTGCAGGTTGGCGAATATTCTGAAAGTTTATTGGGTTTTTAGCGTTTTTAGCGTTTTGATTTTAAATGAAAATGTGCTTAGATAACGCTAAAAACGGGTATAAGAGGCTCCTCATTTTTACCCTTGCCATAACCCTGGCCCAGTCATTGTGTGCGCAGGAAAAAACTTATTCCATCAAGGGCTTAATTACTACGAATACAGGCCAAATCCTGCCGTTCACCACAGTTATAATGTACAAAGGCGATGACACCAGTGTGTACAGGAGCCAATATACAGACAGTGCCGGCAAGTTCATATTCACCTCGCTCCGGCAAGGTACTTATCGCTTACATATCACGCAGGTTGGGTTTGAAGAAAAGATAATCGATGGATTTTTTTTGACCACGCAGCTTGAACTTCCGCCCATTCAATTGGTATTACGTAAAAATGACCTGGGCGCGGTAGTCGTCCAGGCGCGCACGCCTCCGGTAGCGTACAAAGATGGAAAGATCATAGTCAATGTTGCCGCGAATATCACGATGACCGGTGCAAACGGGGCCGAACTGCTCGAGCGGCTTCCCGGCATTTCCTTAGATGCTGACGGAAACATTTTGCTCAAGGGGCAAGCCGGCGTTCGTATCATGATCGATGGCGTCTTGATCAATTTATCAGGCGCCCAGCTTCTTAATTTTCTGCAAACAAAACAGGCGCAGCAAATTGAAACAATAGAGATCATCAGCAGCCCAACGGCTCAATTTGACGCCTCGGGGAGCGCAGGCGTGATCAATATCGTCACCCGCAAGCAAAAGAACCAGCATCTGTTTTACAATTTTAGCGGAACGCTTACGCAAGGCACATTTTTTAAAAATGCATTTGCAGGCTCCGCCGGGTTTAGAAAAAATAAATGGACCTTTTTCTTCAGTGTCAACGCAGGCCGGAATAAGGATTTTGCAAGACCCAGCTTAGTTCGTGTTTACCCCGATCCGGCAATGCGATTTTTTTACCAGCGGTCTGACCAGACTGTCCGAAACAGTACGGTGAGCATAAATTCATCTATTGAATACGCTTTTTCAACCAGAACCTCCATGGGGCTATCGGCGAGTTTAAATTCTTCTAACGCCAGGAATGAAAACAAAAGTTTATCCTCTTTTAATGATATAGGAGACAAGGTGGTCTTTTATTCAGATTTCCACGGTTTCAGTAAGAGTTCGAGCCTCAACGGAGGTGTCAATCTTAATTTCAGGCATGACCTGGACTCATCGGGCAAAAGGTTCAGTGCCGACCTTGATTATTTTCGATACAAACAAGAGGGGGATCATTTTTCTTCAACCATCAAATCTGATGATCTGAATGTCCCCTTGGATGAGCCATTCGTATTAACAGGGTTTCTACCTTCCAATTACCAGATTTATTCAATAAAGCTTGATTACACGCATCCGCTTTCTAAATTCCTTAAAGCAGGAGGGGGTTTAAAAGCAAGTGATGTCTGCAATAAGAGCCAAGCCAATTATTTTATAGAAGAGAATTACCAAACAGTAGTAGATACCAGCAGGACAAATCATTTTCATTATCGTGAAAAAATGCAAGCGGCCTATACCAGTCTCAGGGTTACGAAAAGTAAATGGAATATGCAGGTTGGTATGCGCATGGAAAACACTATGATACTGGGGCATTTGCTGACAAACGGTCAAAAGTTTTCCTATTCTTATCTCCAAGTTTTCCCATCTGTGTTTGCAAGCTACTCCATTTCAAAAAAAATGTCGCTGGGATTCAATATGAGCAGAAGGATCGACCGCCCGGAGTACCAGGACCTGAATCCTTTTAGATTCTTTGTAGACCTGTATACGTACAGGCAGGGAAATTACCAGCTACAACCACACTACTCTAAAAACATCGAATTGACCTTGACAAAATCCGGTGGTTTTATCGCATCAGTTTTCTATAACCATATTGAAAACAATATTACAAGAGTATTGGTGAGGTCCGCAGATACCGCCAGTAAAGCTGCATTTCAAACTTCGATGAACCTGGGCTACAGAACTAACTATGGGATTAGTGTTTATTATCCAGTCAAATTTACCAGGCACTGGTCAGCGAATCTAAACGGCCAGCTATTTACAAATAAGTATAAAGGGCAAATAAGCAACGGGCCATTTGATCAGCAAGTAAATAGTTATACACTAGCCATTATCCAGACCTTCAAGTTCAAGGCAAACCTAAACGCTGAGCTTTCGCTGAACTACCGGTCGCCTTTTCTTTTTGGAACATTCAGAAACAAGTCGATGTGCAATTTGTCATTTGGTTTATCCAGGAACCTGCTTAACAATAAAGCCTCCATTCGTTTTCTTTTTAATGATATGCTTTACACATGGAAGAGAAGATTCACTGTAGACTACGAGGGAATGAATATGAACTATAAACGTCCCAATGATACCAGGTATGTGCGATTGGCATTCACTTATTCTTTTAACAAGGCCGGAAGGGCAAGGCCGCGCGTGACTTCATCAGATGAGGAACGCGGCAGGCTCATAGGTTCTGATAATTAAATCCTGATTATACCGGCCGCGGCATTCTCATACAGATACTTAACTTCTTTTGGTAATGCTTCTTAAAGCCATCTTTCTGTCAATCGAAAATTTTCCGCCGCCGGCTACCATCAGGCAAAGTGTTACGGTCAGGATCAATATATGAAACTCGAATCCTTCTGACCTGTTTGCCTCCATATACCAATTCATATAAAACTGCCCGCGATGAACCAGCAATACTGCTCCAATAATTATAACGGAAATAATAAACGCTCCAACCCGTGTCAAAAAACCGGCAATAAGCAGTATTGGTGAAAAAAATTCACCAATTATTACGAGCCAGGTGACAGTAGGCGAAAGGTCGAACCAAATTTGCCAGTTAGCAACGGTTTTTGATGGACCGCTGCCACCCCAAATACCAAGCATTTTTTGAGCACCATGCGCAAAAATGATTATTCCTAATCCTATTCGCAGGATCAAGGGAATGATTGAATCCGATGTTTGAAATAAAAATCTCACTAAAATGATTTCTCAAATCGTTTCTGAATAAATAAATACGTTAGTATCTGTTTATAGATATAATGATTATTAAATTAATGGAATAGTGGCCTTCTCCCGTTAGTGTGAAAACAAAAGGCAGCAATTGACAAAGCCGCGCAAACCAGCACAAAACCTTTACGCCCTAATATGGCAAGGGACGAAGAGCGGGATCATGTGGTAATTTTGATGAAGATGCCTAGTTCGTGAGAACCTATATGAAACTTGGCTAATGCCTGCGGAACCTGACCCGGGTATACACCTCGAAGTCTTTTCCCGGAGCCGCGAGCTCAAATATCTCTTCCATTTCGTTTTCATCCAATATTCGATAAGTTTCCCTGGCCCTGAAACCCTTTGGTATGTTCTCGATACTCTCAGAAATAAATACGATGGTCTTTTTATCCGGCGAAATGGAATCAAGCCGGTACTGTATTACAAAACCCTCGATATGGAATTGACGAAAGACAAAGGTTTTCCTGGACCGGTCATAACTATAAAATCCTTTATCCTCATGCACTTCTCCTGCAGGTTTTTTATCTGAAGGCGGATACGTAGCCTTATTATCAACCTGGAAAAACGTTCTTCCAAAAACAAATTGATAAGTTCTTTCATACTTCCCCTTGCCCGGCTGCCCCTCCCCCTTACCTGACCATGAACCGGCCAATTGTTTGAGTGGCAACCACAGACTATCCCATTTTGGCTGACCAAACACCAATAGGGGAAATATTAATAACAGACCGATTACTGTTGTCTTTCTCATTTGATCAACGCTTTTATAAAAGTTGCTTGCGATATTCGCGACCATGATTCCAAAGGAATTGTAAAGCCAACCTCGCTTTGCAGTTGATCGAAGCCTGCTTTTAACTTTGCCGAATTACCCTGTATATCTTCCCTTTTCGCCGCCTTCTTAGTCCAGATAAACGCTTCCTGGAATAATGCAAGAAATGCCTGGCGATCTTCCGCTTTTGCGACCGGTGGATTGTTCCTGACATCTGACAGGAACAATAGACAAATCCTCATAAAATCCGTACACGCCTCCTGCTTCATAATTTCGGTTGCTTTCCATTCGGTCAATTGCTTATCCCTTACTTCTTTACACCATTCAAGGACTTTAGGGACCCAATAGTCAAATGTCAGGCTCGTTTTTTTATAGATTGAAGGAAGCGGATCTGCATAAGTGAACATGCCCTTTGTTTTAGCTGCAGCCATCTCTATCTCTTTGAAATCCGTTGGCAGCTCCTCCGGTTCAAAGTTTACTTTGTGTGAACCATTGAAAATCGTGCAGATTTCTGCGATTTGCAGGAAGATCTTTTTTGTATCATTCTTTAGCTCTTTGGGCATTCCCGCCACCGTGCGAAGCGTGATGTTGCTCATGCTCTTCTCCCGCTGGCTGAAATAAACCTTGTTTAATTCAGCCATCATTGCCGCGCTCCACAGTGCATCGTGTTTATTGCTCAAATGTTTAAAAAATGAGTCGAATTTCGTTGAAGCCCGCGACCAGTCAGGCCTTTCCCCAATTAATTGCTTTACTTCTGCGCCATTGCCTGTTATCGCTTTAACAAGTGTGTTGGAAACCTTCATGCCATGAAATTAAATGCGGGAGCAATAACCAAATTGTATAAATCGGACGTCAATAAACAACATTGGCAGATTGCAGGTATTCACGCGGAGTTAAACCGGAATATTCTTTGAAATCGCGGATAAAATGCGCCTGATCATAATAACCGCCCTCGTAAGCTACGTTTGTAAGATTACAGCCCGGATGCCTTGCCAGGATATCCAGGGAATTAAGAAATTTTGTAATCCGGGCGAACTCTTTAGGAGAAAGACCAACGAGGCGATCAAATTGGCGTAGCAGTTGCCTGTTGCTGTAACCGGTCTTGTACGATAAATCTTCAACGGATATCAACCCTTTGGCTTTGCGAATTTCCTGGATACAGTAGGCAATAACCGGCGCCTCTGCAATTTGATTCTTACGGAATACGGTATACAAAAAAGATTGAAATATCGTATTGCGCGCGTCGGTGCTATTTGCATGATATATCCTGTCTTCCAGCTCGCCGGCCATTTCTTTCCAGATGCTGCTAAGCGGCACTTCCCTGTCAGCGATCGATTTCATGGATGATTTCACAAATCTATATGCCGCGGCGGCAGTAAACCGTGCAGCAATCAGGCCCGTGCTTCCATTGGGCTCGATGCTCATGTGGCGTTTCATCTGGCAAACGACAAAACTTCGCGGTTGAACGGAAGCTGTATTATCGAAAAAAGTAGTTTTATAAGGATCGCTGAAATGTACAACCAGCTCAACACAGGTGTCCGGCAGAATATGAATGGGTGCGATGCCGGCTCCGGGGGATACAGCTTCCATGCTCCAAACAACCTTAACGAAGGACTGAAGCTGAGGTATTATTGGGTATTCACGGTAATCCATGATAATACTTGCGAAAACGATAGTGCGTACAGGATAATGATCACACTGTAAGACTGATATAACTGCTCTCCACGGGCATGAACTTAAACTTCACATTTTTATGCTTGGCAGCACTGCCGGCCACCAATTTCTCCAGCATGGTCATATGCTTCTTATTTTTGGCGATGGTGGCAGCGGTACTGCTGTTAAAAATGAGCGTGAACTTGTTTTTTGCCTCCTTGGTTATGGCAGGTTGTGTTGTTCTTGAATCGATGATTGCCTGCACCACCTGCTTCTCGGGATTAGAATGTTCGCCATTACCACAGAACACGTAATAATCTGCCGTAATGCGGTTACAAAAATCGAGGGTCATGTTGGCATTGGCGCCATGATGTTGAATTTTCAGTACATCTACATGCAGTCCCTTATTCTTTTTGAGCTTGCCGGTATTCTCTAATCCTTTAATGATATCGTCGGCATGTCCATCACCCGTCATCAAAACTGTTTTACCATTTTCTTCCAGCAAAAACATAATAGATGCCAGGTTCGGTGCAGTAACCTGGGTCCTTACGCCCATCTTTTTTGCGGTGGCAAGCTGAGACAGTATTAACGGCGTCAATTCCTCGGCGAGCGCTTCGTAATACTGTATGTTTGGAAAAGTAGCATTCGCCAGCGCATCGGCGTCGCGGTCTACTTTTTCTTTTATGCCCTTGAGTTGTCTTTTGCTTTTTTCAAGCCACTCGTTCCATTCCGTCCTAAGTTCGGTCAGGTCCGAAGAAAAAGGCGCCAGGACTGTAATTTTAAACGAACCGTATTTAATTGGCCGCGCACCCTTCCTGTACATCACAAACTTTCCGCCGGCCTTGGCATTTTGCGGTATCTTCAACTGCTCTGGCTTCAACCTGCGGCTCAATTGTATGGCCTGTGCTTTCGAAAAAGTGATCTCGCCCAGTTCCTGGATCGTTTTGTTGGAACTGGCCATTAAAATGTTCGCGCTTGCGGTGAGCATACTTTCAATTGCTCCTTTATTGTCCTTCACGATTTCGTGAAAGGCATTATGCCATATTTCTTTGATGGCCGGCGGCCTTGGCGATTTTGGGGCCTTTACCCTGTTATTATTCTGTGCCTGCTGATAGTCGTACACGCGCCAGTCAACTTCGTCTTCGATCATTTTTAAAAAACCCCCGATGTGATCGTCATCGATATGCGATACGCAGGCAAGGTCAAGGCTGGTGTTGCTTTTGCGGAGCTTGTTCAGTTCTTTTGCAACGTGCATGTTATATGCCGGGCTTACCCCGCCATCTACCAGAATGTTGGTAGTGCCATTGGAGAAGAGCATGCAGTCGCCCTTGCCCGATTGAAAAATTTTAATGGTCATTTGTAAGGTCTTTTTTTGTTTTGATATTTTTTGCTTCCATCAGGCAGGCTTCAGGGTTGATCAGGCCGAATCCGCAATCGTCTTTCCAATGGTAATCTGCTCCCGGCAGGGGGGTGCTCGTGCGAATGATGATGCCTTGTATCTGGGATGCGGAAAGCGTTTTGTCGATCGATAGCATCCATGCCGCGATCCCGCAAACATATGGGCTGGCCATACTGGTGCCGCCCATTGCTATCCATTGATCATCGGGCCCCGCAAAACCTTTTGCCGCAACAATGTCGGTGCCCGGCGCTATCACCTCTGGTTTTTTTCGGTTGTCGCGGGTAGGCCCCTGGCTGCTCGAGATATGTATTTTCTCTTTACCTGCATCGCAATTGCCCACTGCAATTACATAGTTAGCACAGGCCAGTGAGCTGATGGATGAAGCGTCGATATTGGATTCCTCGGCAAAGAAGGAAGGAAAGTTCCAAACCTGCCTGTCGCCTATCGCACCAAGCGGTCGCGGATCGTCCCTTTCGATCCAGCCATGGTATTCTCCGTTCCGTATTTCCTCTCCCATCAACCGCACCTGCCATTTGCCAGCCTTTACGGGTATTTGGGGCTTTTTATAGTTGGGTGTCAGGTAAATGCCGATATAATTGGCCCCATTGGAAAAATGATACAGGTCATTGTAAACAGATAGAAATGCTCCGTCTTTAAGCTGCTGGTTTTCTATATACTGATTGGGCTGGATGGGACCGATCCATTCGCCGCCGGGAGGCTTTATTTTTACGGAGATGCGATCTTGTGGAGCGTACCATAATTCCAATTCATTCTCCGACATGTCGCTGATACCATTCCCCACCACCGTCCAAAACAGGTCTTTCGACAAACCGCTTGCTTCAATCTTCCCACTGGTATGTATCCTTCCCATCGTATATCCATAATCGTTTTCTTTCAGGGATTTTTCCTGTCCTGCATTGCCTGCTGCAACGCAAATACATCGTCCAGGAACGGAGAGCTCGGAATTAATAAAGCGACTTGTTGCATCGGTGCCGTCATGCGCATGGCCGTTGGTGCCGAGTGAAATATTGATCGAGATCGGTTTTTTTAATTCTTCCGCAACCTGGAACAGGTATTCCAGGGCGTGCACCAGGCAGGACGCATCGTAAAATGATTTTCTTCTATCGACATCGGACTTCTTCAGCGCGATGCTTACTCCTATGATATCGGCCTCTGGAAAAACACCTGAATTGCCTGCCGCGATGCTGGCCACGTGGGTAGCGTGCGAGCCAATGTCTGTTATAGATTGCTTTTCAAGCTGCGTGGCGGGTACATTGCGTTTTACAGATTCTTCGATGGCCTTATCAAGATCCTTCTTAAAAAACTCCGCTCCATAATTGTATTTTGCCGGGGGTTTTCTGAAAGTGCTGCCCTGGTCCCAGATGCGCAGAAACCGCGTTTTTCCATCTTTCAAAAAATCGGGGTGCGCAAAATCGAACCCGCCAACGTCAATGATCCCGATCAATACATTTGATTTTTGAGGAAATTGTTTCTTCAGCTTTTTAAAAGGAAGCCTTTGCTTTTGGTCGGCATACCTGTCGGACACCAGTGGATCCGATAGTTTTAGTGTACGGGGTAGTTCGATGCCCACTACGTCGTCGTTGGCCGCCAGTTTGTTTAATTCAGTAAGCCTGATGCGTGCGGCAACCAGGTTGCCGGAACGCAGTTCAATAAACACGTTGGTGAATATATTCTCAGACTTTTTTTTGAGTTGGGTCTTTTTGTTTTCTTTTGAGAGTGGTGGTGGCTTGATCAGGTTTTGTTCTTTTACTTCAATGTCCTTCATCTTCATTTTGGGATCAACAAACAGGTTAGCGTTTTGCAGGGCGCGGGATTCATTGATCTGCTGTTCGCAGTTGCTATACATCCTTAGCTTTGGATCGATCTTATTGAGCAGGGCATCGGCTTTTTGGCGCTTGGGTTTTGCCATAATGATTTTTTTAAATGATCAAACTCATCAGGCTTAAGTTACTATATTATGATTATTTAAAAATACCAGGCACCGTGTTTATACGGTTTTTGAGGCTTCAAACCCATGGATATCCTAATAGTGCTCATTTCACAGTAAACCTTACCCCAATATACATTTCCCTTCCCCTTGTAGGGCCCCATGCAAACTGGGTATCGAAATACTGCCCAAACGGATCCTGCCAGCTTATAATTGGCCGGTTCTGCCTGAAGTTGAACAGGTTTTCAACTCCGGCATAAATCTCAAACCTCTTTATTATATAGGTAAATTGAGTATTTACTACTGTATAGTCCTGCGAATGTCCGGGCATTTGGTAATTAGCCGGGTTATTTTTGGTATCGGGCAATGCCTGCTTGCCATACCAGTGCACATTAGCATCCAGGTGCCATTTTTTGCTCGAAGGCATAAATGAAGCAGCCGTGTGCAACCTGTGGCGCGGGTTAAAGGGCAACACATCTTTTACGCCGTTCTTAATTTGGTATACATCCAGGAAAACATAGCCCAACTTCGCACTGAATTTATTGTGAAGCGTGCCACCTACCTCTGCCTGAAAGCCATTTGAAATGGATTTGCCGGTAAAATTCCTGATGATAGCTTTTGTTGGGTCACTATCATAGTCGGGGAATATTTGGTTCTGGAAATTGGTGCGGTAAAAATCTAATGAGATATAACCATCAAAATTATTAGCGCCGTATTTTCCTGTAGCGTTGAACCCAAAATTCAGGGCTTCTTCCGGCTGCAGGGCTTCTGCAAAAATGATGTCGCGGGAACTGGCTAACAATCCGATATTTTCGCTAAAGATGTTTGCCGTTCTCCACCCTTTGCCTATTGAAGCACGAAGCGTCAAATTATCTATTATCTCGTATTTCAAGAGCGTTCTTGGAGCTACCTCCCACCCGAATTGATTGTGATGGTCCGCTCGAATACCTGCTATCCAGGTTAACTTCTCTCCCACCATATTCAAAGTATTCTCAGCAAATATGCCTGGTATATGCTCAACTTTTCTGTATCGGCCCGCATATCCCCTGTTTAAACTGTTATCGGAGAACGAAATATTCTCCAGGAGGTTTAAATACCTATGGCTGATGCCTGTTTTAAAAACGCTGTTGCTTTTATATCCAAATTCATATTGAAGGTTTGCATACCCGTTTGTTTGGCGGGCTTTATAGTTAGTCACTCCAAAATATGACTGCTGATCCTGGTAAAAACCAGATGCATAAAGCGCAAACCTGTGTTCATCATTCATCCGGTATGCGGTTTTGAACCAAAGCTCAGGCTGATCGATTGAAACGGCCTGGCCATAGGCATTGGTACTGCCTTTGTCGCTGCTAAAATTAAAATTTGACTGGCCGCCTATTCTCTTTTCAGATAAATATCGCACGCTTATTTGAGTGCTCCACCCCCATTTTGCTTCATCGCCTTTTTTCCACCTGTTCGAGATCATGTACCGGGTCAGCAGAGGAAGATCCAGGAAGTTGTCATCGTCATTATCAATTTTATTTGCAGGTTGAACCATGTGGAAAGCCGTAAGATTACTCCACTTGTTCTTTTTAAATGCGTGCAAAACATTCAAATGCTTTTCGGCGAAGCTGTTCATATACGCATTTAAAAACAGCTTGCCCGCTTTATCAGGCTCCTTTGTCAACACATTGATCTGCCCACTGATGCTTTCATATCCCTGAAGCACCGAGTTGGCACCTTTGGCAACCCAGATGTTCTCAACCAAAGGGCCGGGAATGCTGCTGATACCATAAGTATAGGTTAAGCCTTGCACTTGCGGAAATCCATCGATCAATACCTGGTTATAGATGCCAGACAAACCCAATATTCTCAGTTCCTTGGAATTCGTAATGATGTTCGTTGTCTGCGGCTGAACAGAGGCTTGTGTCTCGAAGCAGCCCGCCAGGTCACAGCAAGCGGCTTTCTTTAGCTCAAGTGATGATATAACCTCGGTGTTAACAGCAGACCGTGCTATGTACGAAGGTTTCTTACTGCCATGAACGGTCACATCACTTAATGTTGACTGATGAATTAAAGTTACCGTTATAAATGAAGTATCGGTTACCTGCAAGGTATCGGTCTTATAGCCGACAAAACTTACAAGCAACGTATATGGCTTTTTCCTGGGCAGGCCGATTGTAAACTCCCCCGCCTCATTTGTTACAGTTCCTTTGCTTTTGCTCAACCAGGTGATGGTTGCACCCTGCAAAGGCAAGGATGACCCGGTAGTCACCCTGCCGCGTAATTGTTGACCGAAAGACGCAAAAGGAACTGTTAGTATTAGCAATACTATCAGTAGATTTTTCATTGTAAGCAAGCTTGACTACCCCTGTTTTACTTTGTAAGGCCTTGCGTTTGGATCATCGCAGCCTGGAGTGCTTTCCACGGCCTTGCGAATTTCCTTTTCCGAAACAACCGCCGGATTGAAGGTTATTTCAAACACGCTGGTGGCAGCAGCTTTGCCTAGTGGTTTGCAGGCGCTAACGCCGTTGATCTTGGTTACTTCCTTCTGGATGTCTTTAAGGTCCCCGCTGCAGGTAATGCCAGTCACTTTGAACTTAACGGTTTGAAGCGTTTGGTGCTGGGAAGTTGTTACAGGTTGCTCCTTTGATGTTTGAGCAATTGCAGAGAAGGAGAATGCAAATGTGAATACCAATACGAATGACAGTATATTAAAGAATTTAGATTTCATATCTGTTGATTATGATTTGAATGATAGTTACCGTAATTATCAATAGTAAAATTAAAATGAGCTGTTAAGCTATCTTAGGTGGTTGCCAAAAATCCAGAGGGATTTCAAGTGGAACGCCGTCGTTATATTCAATGTATGTTTGTACGAAAGAGACGTTCGATAAATACTGAATGCTTATAAGATCGGATATGAAGCCACCGCTGACAGTGCATGGTTGAAATGGATTGCACGCTGATTGATCATCCTCGTCAGGGTGTTCTTTCTCTACAGGTTCGCAGGAACTGCCGCAACAGTTCTTTGTTGTAACGTCAATGGGATTTAAAAGCGATTGTATGCCCGGCTGTACTGCAAGGAACAGGGTATAAAATGCGAATATGACGGCCAGGGCTTTCATTAAGACACAAAATAGCAAATTTGGTAACGACCGGGCAAATTTAATCTACAAGTAGTCGAATTTGCTCGATAAGTAATTAAAACTGACAGGTTTTCTGAATGCCGGTTGTTAACCACCTTAGGCACTAAAATCCTATCTTTATCAGGACACCTTACACAGGAACCGATATGCCACAAGCATCCCCCGATGGCCTGTCAAAAGACCTGCTGCAGGCGGTTTCGGAAGCTACTTCAGGTTTGGCAGGCTATGATTTGTTGCTGGAAACAGCCAAACAGATAACCGCTGTATTGCAGGTGAAATATTGTTTCATTGCAGAATGTGCCAATGAAGACAAAACCAGATTAAGGACGATGGTATTTGTAGATGGCGATACTGTCATGGACAATATTGAGTACAACGTGGAGGATTCCGGATGCAGCATAATGATGAATGGAGATACTTTTTTTCTTCCCGCGGGTGCACACAAACGCTTTAAGGGAGCCAAAGGCATAGAAGCTTATATAGGCGCACCGATCATGAGCCCCGCCACCGGTGAGATACTGGGGCACATCGCGGCCACCGATCCCAAACCAGCAGGCAACGAAAAAGATCAGACAGCAGTATTGAGAATATTTGCAGCCCGCATCGGCGCCGAATTGGAAAGGATGAAAATGGAAAAAGAGCTGGAGAAGAAGAACAAGGAACTGCAAAATAAACTGAATGATATCGAGCTGTACGAAACAACTTTACAAAACCTCCGCGAACAGGTATACTGGCTCGATAAAAGCGGAAATTTCATAAGGACCAACAACGCCGCCGCCAAAAGAACAGGTTATAGCAGCGAAGAACTAAAGCAAATGACGGTGTTTGATATTAATCCATCCCTCACCAGGCAGGAATGGGCCAAGCGGTGGAAAGAAACAAAAATAAAAGGGCATGAGGTGTTGGAAACAGAGCACCGCGGCAGCGACGGACAGCTATACCCGGTAGAGGTCACCAATAATTTTTTTGAACACGAAGGCCAGGAATATTTCTGCAGCACCGTGCGTGACATTAGGTTAAGAAAAATGGAAGAAGAACTGTTGCGCACCGTTTCCGAAGCAACGTCCGGCTTTGTCGGAGAGGATTTTCTTATAGAACTGGCAAAGCACATTACGCTCACCTTGAACATGCGGTATGCGCTGATCACAGAATGTGCTAACGATGACAAAACAAGACTGCGCACGCTCTGTTACATCGATGGCAGGAAAGTGCTGGACAATATTGAGTACGATACTGATGGAATACCATGCGAGATCATCATGCAGGGTAAAGAATTCTTTATGGGTGAACATGTGCAGGCAAGGTTCCCCAAAGAAAAAGGCATTGAGGCGGCTGTAGGTGTTCCTATTTACAGCAGCAAAAGCGGCGAGATCATTGGCCACATTTTGGCCCTTGACCCCGACGCTGTCACTACAGAAAAAAATCAAACGGCAATCCTGAAGATTTTCGCGGCACGTGCTGGTGCGGAAATAGAACGCATCAAGGCGGAAAACAAGCTGAAGGAGACGCTGATGGATGCGAATGTACAATTGCAGCTTAAGCTGAAAGAAAGCGAGCAGCGTTACCGCGATCTTTTTGAAGAGGCGCCGATCGCCTATGTTAACGAAGGCCTGGATTCAAAATTCATAACAGCTAACAGGGCAGCGCTGCAAATCCTCGGCGTGAAGGAAGAGGATATCCCGAATACCTATGGATTTTCATTTATTCCCGAAACCCGCGAAGCGCAAAAGAGGGTCAAAGATGCATTCGAGGCCATCAACCGGGGTGAAAATACCAGCGGAGTGGTGTTGGAACTGCGAAGGAAAGACAATGGCCAGCCGCTCTGGATACAGTGGTGGTCGAAACCCGACCCTGGCGGGCAATTTACGAGGACCATGTTCATCGACATCACCCGGCAGGTTTTGATGGAACAGGAACAGGCAAAGTTGAAAGCCCAGAATCAATATCTGCAGGAAGAAATAAAGCTCAACTACAATTTTGAAGAGATAGTAAGCAAGAGCGCCAACTTTCAAAAAATACTGAAGCAGATCGAGCAGGTGGCCTCCACCGATGCTACCGTTTTGATCCTGGGCGAATCCGGCACAGGGAAGGAATTGATTGCAAGGGCTGTTCATCACATCAGCAACCGCAGCAAAAAGCCATTGGTGAAAGTGAATTGTGCCACACTTCCTTCCAACCTGATCGAGAGCGAACTCTTTGGTCACGAAAAGGGGGCGTTCACCGGCGCCATGGAAAGAAAGATCGGCAGGTTTGAGCTCGCTGATGGCGGTACCATCTTTCTGGACGAGATCGGTGAGCTGCCGGTGGAGTTGCAGGCAAAACTGTTGCGGGTGTTGCAGGAAGGCGAATTTGAAAGGCTCGGCAATCCAAAAACAATAAAGGTAAACGTGCGTGTGATCGCTGCCACTAACCGCAACCTGCAGCAGGCAATCGAAAAAAAGGAATTCAGGGAAGATCTTTTCTACCGCTTAAATGTATTCCCGGTTACCTGCCCCCCACTCCGAAGCAGGAAGGAGGATATCCCATTGCTCGTAAAACATTTTTGTCAAAAGCATGAAGGCAAGATCGGCAAAAAGATCATCGATATCCCAACCCACGTCATGAACGCGCTGATGGCTTACGACTGGCCCGGCAATATACGGGAGTTGGAAAACATCATTGAAAGAGCCATGATCTTAAGCCGCAATGGCATCCTGGAATACGGGGATTGGGTCCCTGCGGAAAAAACCAATGGAGCCAATCATGACAAAGCTTTTCCTTCGGCAAAGCTTGAAGAAGTAGAGAGAAATCATATCATCGAAACCCTGAAAAAAACAGGCTGGAAAGTAAGCGGTGAAAAAGGGGCCGCAAAAATCCTCGGCCTTAACCCCACTACCCTCGAAGCGAGGATGAAAAAGCTTGGCATCAAAAGAGACGCCTGACAATCTAACGCAATTCAGCGCTGCCAAAAAGGTGGTTGTACTTCTTACAGTGCACAAGCGCATAACGGTATTCGCTGAAATCAACGGTGTTGTTGATATTGTATACCTGGTTTCCAAGGGTAGACTGCAAGGGACCAAGATCGATAAAATTTACAGGCTGCACTTCCTTGGAGAGATATACATGCAGTTGGGGTCCATTTGAGATACGCATATCTTGTAATCCCAGTATCAGCCGGCCATTCTGATTGTATATTATGGCCCTGCCTGAAACAGATCCATATGGGCCATTCATAAAAACCCCTTTCTGTTGCGGCGTGGCCAGGGTTGTGTCCACATTATTATTCAGCGGTACCTCAGGAGTGTTCTTTTTTACACAGGACATCAGAGCACCCGTCATGATCAGTACAATCACGATGATTCTATTCATAGTATTATTTATGCTGGTTGATTATTGAAAAGTTTGCCTCCAGTTGGCATCGGCGGATTTTTTCAGCCTGGATTCATCCTTGTTCCAGCTCTTCAGCGTATTATTGAAGAACTTGTTGTAAAAGAGATATAGTTTCCCGTCGAGCACCTTAAAGGTCTCGGGGTCAATGCTAACTTTTTCGCCGGCGTCGCCCATTGCGTAGGCGCACCATCCACCGTATTGCGGTTCATATTGCGCCGGATTTTTTTTAAACGCTTCCTTGTTCTCCACGGTAGAAAAATAATACACGATCCCCTGGTGAGCTACACTCAGGTCCTTCTTTCCTTTTACGGCCTTATTTTGTTTGAAATAAGCCACGGCATCATAACCGTTAATAGCCAGATTACTTTGCACATTGAAATGCTTTTTACGAAGCGCTGCCTGGTCCTGCGCCCCAACGCTCCCCGAAATAAGAACTGCTATCATCGATAGTATAACTGAAACTTTCATGATTTTGAATTACGACGCAAATATAGCCATGCTCCTGCCCGGCTTGTGTCAGCCAACGGACAATAAGTCGAAAACCGGTATCTGCATCAATTTGGAGCACTCCCAATATTTCGGGAACGTCCCAAAATGTTGGGAAAAATTACGCACCGGCAGCCAACAAACCGGTGATGGCAAATAATCGTGAAACCCAATACAGCAAAGGGTTTCACCCGGTGCATCGCACTGCAAAAAAAATTCTGGCATGCCAGTTGGCTATGTGGTAGGGCAAATTGAATCATGAGCCGGATGACGACAAAAAATCAATTCAGGAAGGAAATGATAAGCAGCACGGGATTGACCCTTGTACAATTCAAAAAAGAATATAACGGCGCCTGCCAGATCGTTTCTTCCATTTACCAGGACCTGGCAAGAATCTATAAAGAGCAGGCAGTTTTTTTGGTAGTGGATATCGAAAAGCAGCCAGCGATCGCGGAGCAATATGGAATTGCAGAGATCCCTACCATACTTTTTTTTCGTGCGGGTGAAATAGTGGATTATGTCGCAGGGTTAGCGCCAAAAAATGTAATGATCGCAAAAATTGAAAATGCCTTATCAGCGATATAACTATTTATAACATCTTAAAACCTGTAACCATGTCGGACGAAATGAAGCGTTTCTATTTAAAGAATCATCCGATGCTTGCTTCTTTGTCGGAACAAAAACTCGCAGAAGCAGCCGCACTGGCCCGGATCAGGACCGTTTACCGCGGCGAAATCATCGGGTATGGCGACACGGGCTGTACTAAGATCCACTTCCTCGTAAAAGGTAAAGTAAAGATCACGGATTCCGGTAATGAAACGGACCTGGTAAAAGACATTCTCACAGAGCCCGATATTTTCGGCGATCTAAGCCTTGAAGGAAAACTTACCACCAGCGAATGCGCGGAGGCGCTGACTGCCAACACCATCATCTGTTCCTTCTTTATCCACGATTTTAGGAACATACTCGAACAGAATCCACACCTCGTGATAGACTTTGCAAAAAAAGTAACTGCCAAACTGCAAAAACTTGAAAACCGCCATGCAGAGTTGATCTTCCTTGACACAAAGGACCGCCTGATCCGCTTTATAAAACACTGGGCACGTACAGATGGCAATCACACCGGCGATAAAATTATCCTCAACAACTATCTTACGCATAGTGATATTGCAGGCTTTATTGCTACTTCCCGCCAGAGCGTAAATATGCTGTTAAATGAATTAAAAAGCCTCGGCATGCTCTCTTATGACCGCAAAAGGATCGAGCTGAATAATCCTGTCAGTTGGAACTGATCTCCGTGGAATACTTACCGCATGTGTAAGCAAGGCGACAATAAGCTTTGGCACCCGGCGGTATTTTTACAACATTAGTATGCAACAGGTAATTTAAAAATGAAATAATGGAAAAAAAGCTAGCAGGACAAATTGCTATAATTACCGGCGCTAGTAGCGGCATCGGGGCCGGTTGCGCCCGGGAACTCGCAAAGGCCGGCGCCACCGTGGTGGTTAATTATCCGGTAGCCTCTACCTGGGAAATGGCTGAAAAAGTAGTAACCGACATTACCCTGAATGGAGGCGTTGCCATCAGTTACCAGGCGGATGTGAGCAAGGAAAAGGATGTACAATCGATGTTCGCCGATGTGATCAGCAGGTTTGGCACCGTAGACATACTTATCAATAATGCAGGCTTGCAGAAAGATGCGCCTTTTACAGAAATGACGCTTGACCAATGGAACTTTGTACTGAACGTGAACCTGACGGGCCAGTTTCTCTGTGCACGCGAAGCCATCAAAGAATTTTTGCGGAGAGGAGTAAATGGCAAGTCGAAATCAGCAGGCAAAATTGTTTGCATGAGCAGTGTGCATGAAGTAATTCCCTGGGCCGGGCATGCAAACTATGCAGCCAGCAAAGGCGGTGTAATGCTTATGATGAAGACCATCGCACAGGAATTCGCCCCTAAGAAAATCCGTATTAATTCGGTCGCTCCCGGTGCAATAGCTACGCCCATCAACCATGATGCCTGGGATACGGCCGAGCATTTACAAAAACTTTTAAAGCTCATTCCCCAAAAAAGAGTAGGCCAGGTGGAAGACATCGGAAAAGCAGTGGTATGGCTGACCAGTGATGATGCAGATTATGTAAACGGAACTACTTTGTTTGTAGATGGCGGAATGACATTGTATCCCGGGTTTGAGGACAACGGATAATCGTCAACCCGGTTATTCAGAAAACGTTATCAACATGAATGCAGAACAGCAAAGGTTAAAGAACGATAGATGGAAGAAATGGGGACCCTATTTAAGCGAACGTCAATGGGGAACTGTAAGGGAGGATTACAGCGATCATGGCAATGCCTGGGAATACTTTCCTCATGATCATGCAAGATCGAGGGCGTACCGCTGGGGCGAAGATGGAATTGCGGGGATCAGTGACAATATGCAGCGCTTATGCTTTGCCGTGGCTATGTGGAATGGTAAAGATCCGATACTGAAAGAACGACTGTTTGGCCTGACAGGCAATGAAGGCAATCATGGTGAGGATGTCAAGGAACTGTATTATTATCTTGACAGCACGCCTACCCATTCGTACATGAAACACCTGTACAAATATCCACAAGCTGAATTCCCTTATGCCGACCTTGTGCATATCAACCGTAAACGCAGCCGCTACGAACCTGAGTTTGAATTACTGGATACGGGCATATTCAACCAAGGGAACTATTTTGATGTGGTTACCGAGTACGCAAAATTTGAAGAGGAAGACATCGCGATACGCATCACAGCGCACAATCGTAGTGAAAGCAGCGCTTACATGGCGCTGTTGCCAACCCTGTGGATGCGCAATCTGTGGAGCTTCGGATTGATGAAGGAAAAGCCTTCTATTGAACTGGCCGCCATCAACGAACATTATGGGTTAGTTACAGCAACGCATGAACAGTCAGGCACTTATTACCTGTATTTCGACAAGCCCTTGCGCAACCTGTTTACAGAAAATGAAACCAATACTCAACGGCTCTTCGGGATGCCAAACGCTTCGCCATATGTGAAAGACGCTTTCAATGACGCCGTGATTGCCGGAAGCTTTGATTGGCTGAAGGAAAAAAAGAAAGGAACAAAGTTTACCCCGTTTTATGAATTCAATATCCCAGCCAAATCATCAGTTACCGTGCGCCTGAGGCTAAGCAGGCAAATAATAAAAGACGATCCTCTGGGGCCAGCCATTGATAAAATATTTACCCAACGTATTAATGAAGCTGACAGGTTTTATTCCGATCTGAATACTATAGATGACGCTGAATTATTAAGTATCCAACGGCAGGCATTCGCCGGATTGCTATGGAGCAAGCAATACTTCAATATCGATATTCCCCGCTGGCTGAATGGCGACCCCGGTCAGCCCGCGCCTCCTGAATCCAGGAAAACAGGACGCAACCATCACTGGCATTCGTTGAACAATGAAGACATCATCTCAATGCCTGATAAATGGGAGTACCCCTGGTATGCTGCGTGGGACCTGGCGTTTCATTGCGTGCCATTGAGCATGATAGATCCGCAATTCGCCAAAGATCAGCTCATTTTGTTCCTGCGCGAATGGTACATGCATCCCAACGGCCAGTTACCTGCTTATGAATGGTCTTTTGGCGACGTAAATCCCCCTGTACACGCCTGGAGCTGCCTGCAGGTGTATAAGATCGACAAGGCGAACACCGGCAAGGGTGATATTCTCTTTTTGGAAAGAGTGTTTCAAAAACTGGTGATCAACTTTACCTGGTGGGTAAACCGCAAAGACCACAAAGGGAACAACGTGTTTGAAGGTGGATTTCTCGGTTTGGATAATATAGGAGTGTTCGACAGGAGCAACAGGATCCCTGGTGGAGGCACGCTGGAGCAAGCGGATGGTACCAGCTGGATGGCAATGTACTCGCTTAACATGCTGGAGATGGCGCTGGAGATCTCACAGCACAATCCCGCCTATGAAGATGTAACTACCAAATTCTTCGAGCACTTCGTGTACATAGCGGAATCGCTCAACCGCATCGGCGAAAACTGGACCAGCAGCTGGGATGAAGCGGAAGGCTTTTTTTATGACATCTTATCGTTGCCCGATGGAAAATACATTCCGCTGAAAGTACGCAGCCTCGTAGGCCTGTCAACCCTCTTTGCCGTTTTTGTATTGAAAAAAGAATTGCTGGAAAAGCTGCCCGATTTCCATCAGCGATTAAAATGGTTCCAGCGTTACAGGGAAGACAATGGACAATATCTTGTAATTGAGGAATTGAATGACCATGACGATATTTTATTGTCGCTGGTGCCCAGGAAAAGGCTGGAAAAAATCCTGAAAGCATTACTCGACGAAAACGAATTCCTGAGCAAAGCTGGCATCCGTTCAATTTCCAAACTGCATAAAACACCTTACTCGGTCAACATCAATGGGGAAAATTTCGGGTTGGACTATCAGCCTGGCGAGGGGGAAAGTGCATTATTTGGTGGCAACAGCAATTGGCGCGGCCCCGTTTGGATGCCAATGAACTATCTTTTGCTGCATGCGCTGAACACCTATGCTGCATATTATGACGATGCCCTTACTGTAGAAATGCCAACCGGCTCCGGTAACCTGGTGAACCTGCACGAAGTGGCGAATGAAATTGCAAGGCGGCTGACCTATCCTTTCCGGATGGATAAGACAGGTCACCGGCCGGTGAACGATTATTTTACTATCTATCGCGACGACCCGCATTTCAGGGACCTGGTCTTATTTTTTGAATACTTCCATGGCGATACGGCTCGCGGCGTGGGTGCCTCCCACCAGACAGGCTGGACGGGTGTAATAGCAGAGTTGATCAGCAGGATCGCCGGTACTAAAGAACACAAAACCAATATTAAACGGCAAGAAATTTCTGTATAAAATATAATATGCTTACACTAACTAAGCCTTTCTTGCAGGATTATTCCCTGGCATCCCAGCATGAATGGCTGGAGACAAACGGCCTGGGAGGCTGGTCTGGTTCAACCGTTATCGGAGCAAACACACGCCGCTATCATGGACTGCTTGTTGCTGCCGTTGCTCCGCCTACAGGCAGAATGGTATTGTTGTCAAAACTGGATGAGGCGATAGTGGCAGGTGACAACAGGTTTGAATTAGGAGTTAATCTTTATGCCGGCAATACCATTCATCCCCGGGGCCATGAGTACATCGATTGCTTCCGCAAAGATATCTTTCCGGAATGGGAATACGAAGTTGCAGGCATCAGGCTGAAAAAGACCATCGCGATGATCCATGGTGAAAATACCATTGTGATCAATTATGAAGTACTGAAGGCGGCAAAGCCTTTTACTATTGAGTTGCGTCCCTTTATAGCTGCCAGAGATTATCACGCGCTGGCCCGGCAGGGAAACCATTTGCATTGGGACGCAACATTCAGCCAGGGTATCTTTCACAACAAACCCGATGGAGAAACAGACTTGTTCATAAGCATTCCCGGGTCTTCTTATCGGCATAACCCTTGCTGGCATTACAATTTTCAATACAGTGCAGAGCAATACAGGGGCCTTGACTGCAATGAGGACCTTCTTAACCACGGCATATTTTCTGTTGGTTTAAAGCAAGGCGACCTCCTGCAGGTTATGGTATCTACAAGGGATACTGCAGGTAGAAATCCAAATGGTTTACTGACCAGCGAAAGTACCAGGAGAAAATTGCTATTAACAGATCTCCGCGACGGAGAATTAACAAAGCAACTGGCGCTTGCCGCCGATCAGTTTATTGTGAAAAGACAGATCAGGCCTGCAGCATCCGCACCCCAGGAAATAAAAAATACAGATGGGGCGACCATTATCGCCGGCTATCATTGGTTTACGGATTGGGGGCGCGATACCATGATCAGCATTCCCGGCCTCTGCTTAAGTACCGGCCGCTTTGATGAGGCAAAAAAAATCCTAAGGGCTTTCGCCGCCAATGTAAGCATGGGTTTACTGCCAAACCGTTTCCCGGATATAGGCGAAGAACCTGAATACAATAATGTAGATGGAACGCTATGGTATTTTATTGCGAACTTTCATTACCTGAAAGCTACAGGTGACCGGGAGTTTATTTTAGAAGAGATCCTGCCCGTGCTGAAAGAAATTATTGACTGGCATTTCAGGGGAACGCGTTATAATATTAAGGTCGACGCCGATAGCTTGTTATTTGCGGGCGAGCAGGGTCAACAACTTACATGGATGGACGCCAGGATCGGTGACTGGGTGGTTACTCCAAGAATGGGCAAGCCGGTGGAAGTACAGGCGCTTTGGTACAATGCGTTGAGAATATTCGCACAATTCCTCGATATCAACGGACAGGAGCGTGACGCAGCCTTGGTGAATATAAGCGCCCAAAAAGCGAGAGATAGCTTTAACACACTTTACTGGAATGCAAAAGGAAATTACCTGTACGATAACATAGATGAGAACGGAATAGCCGACAGCACGCTGCGGCCTAACCAGCTTTTTGCCATCAGCCTCCCATTTGCATTGCTTGGCGGTGAAAGGGCGGCAGCTGTATTAAAAGTGATTGAAGAAAAACTATATACCACGGTTGGCCTAAGAACACTGCCGGCCGAGGATGAACGATACGTTGCAGTTTACGGCGGGGACCAAAGGACCCGCGACGGTGCCTATCACCAGGGAACTGTTTGGAGCTGGCTGCTCGGTGCTTACATTGATGCGATCATGGTTGAACCGGGCTTCGTTGGCCGCGATGGCCTCAGCGGGAAAAAGAAGGCATTGAAGATCATCAGCGATTTCAAATACCATCTTAAAGAAGCCTGTATCGGATCAGTGTCAGAGATTTTTGATGCCGATGCGCCACATCATCCGAGAGGTTGCGTAGCGCAGGCATGGGGAGTGGCCGAGATCTTACGGGTTGTAAAGAAGTATAAACTGTCTGAAGCTAAAATAGTTCATAAGGAAAAACCGGCATTTATACTTTTATAGATCATTCCTTATCCTTTATCACCGGCCAGTTTTTGCCCGCTTTTTCAATGCGTTGTTCCCTGTCCTTATTCCATTCAGCCCTTACCGCCGTGTTGTAATTCAGGTACAATTTTCCATTTACGATCGTCCATGCCTGCGGATCGGTTGAGGCCTTGTAGCCATTTGACAATCCATAAGCACAATAACCCCCGTACTGTGGCGCGTATCGCCCAGGCGCTGCCTTGAATAAGTCAAGATTTTTCCGGGATGCAAAATACCACCTGGCATTTTCCCATTCATATACCAATGAATCCATTCCATTTACTGGTTTTCCTTCGATAAAATACGCAACCGGGTCATATCCCCTGATTGCTTTGCCGGAATGACTAAAGATGGAAGCTTTTTGCGCCAGCGATGAAACGCCTATCAGTACGGCCGAAGTAACCATGATCAACATCTTCTTCATACTTATATTTTTTGCGAAGTTGATATTTAGCAATGCCCGTCAATGTCCGGTGGCCGACAAACAAAGCAGTTTGTTGTTAATGCGGAAAAAAATGCGGGTCATCGTCACCTGTCCGACAGTCTTTGGACTGCGTGAATGATTTCTTTGCATAGAAACTATTTCCATGAACAATTATTACGACATCGTCATCATAGGCACTGGCACCGGCGGCAGTACTATTGCGTATAAGCTCGCCCCGACAGGAAAAAAAATATTGATCCTGGAGCGGGGCGGATTCATTCCTAAAGAACAACAGAACTGGGACCCGCATGAAGTGGTGACCATGGGCAGGTACAGGCCAAATGAGAACTGGTATGACAAGGACGGTAAGCCATTCAAGCCATTTATCCACTACAACGTGGGTGGTAATAGCAAAATGTATGGGGCAGCCATGTTCAGGTTCCGCAAAAGCGATTTTGAAGAAGTAGCACATTATGGCGGCACTTCGCCTGCATGGCCGTTTGGATATGAAACATTAGAAGATTACTATGCACAGGCTGAACAGCTTTACAGCGTACATGGCATGCGCGGAATCGATCCAACCGAGCCTCCTGCTTCAACTGATTATCCTTTGCCGCCACTTCCTTATGAACCATTGATACAGGATTTGGACAAAAAGCTCAAACACCTGGGCCTTCGGCCATTTCCCCTGCCGATGGGTGTGCGTCTGCCACAGGATTATTCGCAGGTAGAATCGCCGGTGATGCTCGAAAACTTCGACGGCTTCCCCGATCCCACCGATAGTAAATCCGACGGGCAGGCAATTTGCCTGCGCCCAGCCTTGCAGAGTGGTAATGTAACCTTGATAACGCATGCATATGTAGAAAAGCTCTTAACCGATGAAGACGGTGAAAAAGTAATAGCGGCGCTGGCCGTTATCAATGGAGAAAAAATAAGGTTCAGTGGCGGTATGTTTATCGTAGCATGCGGCGCGGTCAACAGCGCGGCCTTGTTCCTTCGCAGCGCAAATGACAAACATCCCGCGGGCCTTGCCAATTCGTCGGGGCAAGTGGGACGGAACCTGATGCTTCACCACAATGGATGCCTGGTGGCCTTTACTAAAAAGAACAATGATTGCACTTTTCAAAAAAGCCTCGGCATAGCAGACTTCTATAATGGCGCCATGGATAGTGAATTTCCACTGGGAGAAATCCAGCTTATGGGAAGAAACGATCCTGATACTATTATGTGGATGGGAGAAACACTCTTTCCCGGCAAGTCATATGAAGAATTGAAGGCCATGAGCATTGACTTCTGGCTCACAGCCGAAGACCTTCCAGATGGAGACAATCGTGTAATAGTTCGTGACGACGGTAGCATACAGGTGAATTATCGCAGGAACAATTACATCGCATATGAAAAACTAAAAGAAAAGCTGAAGCAGGTATTTGAAAAATTAGGTGAGCTCGATCCCGACTATAAAGATGTAAAATGGGGTGGCTATGACCTCGACATCAGTGGCATGAGCCACCAGAATGGGACCTTGCGATTTGGAAACGATCCTAACACATCCGTGCTGGACCTGAATTGCAAAACGCATGAATTAGACAACGTGTATGTAGTGGATGCGAGTTTCTTTCCAAGCTGTGGCGCCTTTAATCCGTCGCTGACAATTGCTGCCAATGCGCTGCGCGTTGGTGATCACCTGGTCAATGAAGTATTTCGCAGAAAGCCAGTGAAAGCGCTTCAGGCAATTACCGTTGAAACTACTTAATACAGTACACATGTCAAATCAAATGGAGCACCTGGCCAGTCAGGTCGCGATCAGCATCAGTCATGCAGTTGAAATAACGGCTTCGGTAATTATAGGGTTTGCAATACTGAAAGTTTTGTACCGGTATTTGTCTATTCTGCTATTTGCTGCGCGCAATGTTTCAAATGAAAATTTAAGAACGGAATTTGGGAGCACGGTAGCTGTGGCGCTGGAATTGATGCTGGGCGCCGATGTGCTCGCCACAGCGGTCGCCCCCAGTTGGAATGACATCGGTCAACTGGCAGCCATCACCATCATAAGGACAGCGCTGAATTATTTCCTCGGTAAAGAAATAAAAGAGATCCGCCAATGAGAGCAATGCCTATACAAGTTTTCGCCGGCACAAAGGGTGCAACCCAGCTAAAGAACGCTTTCATGAAGAACTGGAGGCACTACCTGCAAGAAGCCTTGGGCCTTGGCATTTTTATGATCTCTGCCTGCTTTTTCAGCGCTGTGATCTTTTCCCCCGAAAGTGCATGGCATGACATGATTGCAAATGACTTTGGGAAGAACGCATTGACAGGTTTGTTAATGGGAGTTACCGCCTTGTTTATTTTTTATTCACCCTTGACCGCGGGCAGCGGTTCGCACATCAACCCGGCGGTTACGCTTACTTTTCTGCGCTTAGGGAGAATGTGCAGGTATGATGCCTTGTTCTTTGTGATCTTCCAGGTAATTGGCGGAACACTTGCGGTGTATCTGATGCAATTGGTGGTGGGGCCTTCCTTAACTAAACCGCCGGTAACCTCGGCAGTAACAATTCCCGGCAAATCTGGCATAGCGTGGGCAGCGGTAACTGAGTTTGCGATCGCTTTTATAACCATGGCCATGGTACTGTTTACAGGCCAGCATGAAAAATTGAAGGGCTACACCCGGGTTTTTGCCAGCTTGCTGGTGTGCTGCTGGGTGATTACGGCAGGTCCTGTCAGCGGCTTTGGCATGAATCCCGCACGAAGCTTCGCGTCGGCCTTGCCTGCCGGCATATGGACATCTTTCTGGATCTACTGCACTATGCCCTTTGCAGGCATGTTGTCTGCTGCTGAACTTTTCCTGCTTGCGCAAAAAAAGCAGACCGCTCAACCTGCCAAAGCTGTGATAGCAACAGCTTCCCGAAGCAAAATATCAAAAAAATAGCGTCAATCTTATGAGAAAGGTATTATTCTATACTGCAGCCTGTATTTGCAACATCCTTATTTCCCGCATTTCCTTTTCGCAGGTAAACAAAGTAGAAAGCATTGGTATAACCGTGAAGGACATGGGCCGCTCCGTGAAATTTTATACCAAAGTGCTGGGCTTTAAAAAAATAAGTGAGGCAGAATACAGCGGCAAAGAGGTGGAGCAACTCTACGGGCTATTTGGGATCAATATAAAAATTGCGCGGCTGCAATTGGGAAGCGAGATCATTGAATTGACCGACTACTTAACCGCAGGCGGCCGCAGCATACCGGAAGACCAAATGAGCAATGACCTTTTCTTCCAGCATATTGCGATAGTGGTAAGTGATATGGACAAGGCTTATAAGCATCTAATAAAGTACAATGTTGAGCATGTTTCAACAGCTCCGCAAACATTGCCAAAGTCTATTCCTGCTGCAGAGGGCATTAAGGCATTTTATTTTCGCGATCCCGACGATCATAACCTTGAACTGATCTTCTTCCCGCCAGGAAAAGGGGCGGAAAAATGGCAACAGCGGAACGGCAAGATCTTTCTTGGAATCGATCACACGGCAATCGGCGTGAGCAGTACAGAAACCAGTCATGCGTTTTACATGGACCTTCTCGGCATCCAGCGCAAAGGTGAAAGCATGAATAAAGGAACCGAACAGGAACACCTGAATAATATAGAGGGCGCCTCCCTGCGTATTACCGGATATCGCGCAGCCGAAGGGCCGGGCATTGAATTCCTTCAATACCTTATACCAGGACCTGGAAAATCTTACCCCCGGCATTCACGTGCCGATGATATATGGCATTGGCAAACAACGCTGATCGTAAACAATGCAGACGAAATTTTTAACAGGCTCAAAGCCATGAATGCGGTATTTGTCTCCAGGGGCCTGGGCAACCTGATAATGAAAGGGATCAAAACCCGCTCATTCATTGTACGCGACCCCGATGGGCACGCCCTCCTGATCAAACAATACGTAAGTCAGTAGATGAACCAACCGATGACGATAATATGTCCGTTATGCAATGATGCGGTTGAAAAACTGCTATACCGTTACCACATCGATAGCGAGCGGCAGGTCATTGAAAAAATCAGGCAGGCAAATCCACATTGGTCCGAAGAAGATGGCATCTGCAGCAGGTGTGTAGATTACTACCATACGGAACTGGTGCTGCAACGGCGCATGCTCCCGGAGATAGGCCCGCATTTCCCTGTAAGATCTGCCGACGACTTCATAATACTGCCAACCGGGTTAAGGTTGAATGCCGATCCACGTTTTACCGGCAAAGGCATAACAATATGTTTTATCGACAGCGACTTCTATCCCCATTCCGATCTTACCGCTATCAAGAACCGGGTCATGGCCATTGTCGACATTCCAAATGACAGGATGATTGCTGATGAACATGTTGTTTTATCATGGCATGGGACCATGACCACCGTTGTATGCGCGGGCGATGGTTACCTGAGCAATGGTTTATATAAAGGGATCGCATGCGATGCAGAACTTGTACTGCTGAAAGTAGAAGACAATGCCCGCCAGATCAGGGATGAAAATATTGTAAAAGCCCTTGAGTGGATACTTCAGCACCATGATCGATACCACATCCGGATCGTTAATATAAGTGTCAGCGGCGAAGAGATGACTTCATACAGGCGAAGCCAGATCGATACACTTGCCGAGCAATTGATTGCACTTGGCATAGTAGTGGTGGCGGCGGTTGGAAATGATACAGCCGGGATGATCAAAGCCCCGGCTAATTCGCCAAATGTAATTGCTGTGGGTGGCATCGATGATGGAAACAGGCTCGGCGAAGCGGAACAAAAACTTTATCATTCAACCTTCGGCAAAACGGTAGACGGCATCATGAAGCCGGAACTTGTTGCGCATGCGGCCTGGATAGCTGCGCCTATCCTTCCAGGCACGAAAGAACAAAAGGAAGCTGCTGAGTTATATGAGCAGTTGCATGCAACAGATAATGAACACAGGCAGGCCATTCTCCGGCGTATACAAAGCTGCAAATACATTTCACCGCATTACATGCATGTGGATGGAACGTCTTTTGCCGCACCGATTGTTACCGCCGTCATTGCTCAGTTGCTCGAGATCGACCCTGCACTTACGCCAGCCATGGTCCGCTCATTGGTGCTAAGTACCGCCAGGCGTATACACAGCGCACCGGCGGAGCGCCAGGGATTTGGCATGATACAGCCGCGCAAGGCCGTCATAAGAAGCCTCGGCGCGCCTGTATCAGTACCCCCCGAAAGTTCTCCATTGATCAATACTAAACAGCGGACGATCGGCTTTCGTATACAACATGAATATGCAACACAAATATCGCTGGCAGGATCTTTTAACCAGTGGGCCAACGATGAATTGTTCCTGGAGCCCTGCCGCGACGGGATATGGACAATTGAAATACCGTTATTGCCCCCGGGCCGTTACGAGTACAAATTTTTTGTAGATGATACTTCATGGATAGAAGACATATACAATCTTTACCGCGAACCGGATGGTTTCGCGGGATTCAATAGTGTTTTAATTATACCTGAACTGTCATGACTATAATAACTGTTATACTGTTAATTGCCGCTGCTTATCTGGCTGCAGGCCTGGTGTTCGCTGTTCCATTTGTGCTGAAGGGAGTAACGCGGGTTGATGAAGGAGCTGCCGGATCAGGATGGGGCTTCCGCATCATTATTATTCCAGGAACCGTTGTGTTCTGGCCATTGCTCCTGAAAAAGTGGCTGAGAGCAAAAAAAGTAGCAAGAAGCAATAAGCATTAATAATAAGAAGTGCGCATTATGATCAAACCTCTAAGAAAAACACACCGGTACACATGGCTCGTGCTCGCAATGCTATTGCCCGCAGGCATTATTTGTTCATGGCTTGTTATTCCGGATCCAGCGCCGGTCGCACTGCTGGCTAAGCCTGCACACAAGTTACTGCCGCTCATGCAAGCTAAAACCGAGTCCGCCCAACATTGCATCCATATCCGATCGGATTTCAACAAGGCAGACTGGCAGATAGAATGGAAAAATAAACTGCCATTGACCGTACCATCCGCTGTTATTTACCAAGGATGGCATACCAGCAGCAATAAAGGGCGCCTGATCGGACGGATCGAGGCAACGGGTGAATATGTGTTTCCCCTGCAGCCAGATTCAACATGGGAAAATGAACTCAACCTGGTGGTCTATGACTTTATTCATGACAGAGTGATCGATTCTTTAAACTTCAAAATAAACCGCTGATGGGCGGGACCGATAATGTATGAGTGTATCTTATGCAGCCGTAGGATGGAACCGGCAAAAGAAAATATATGACTGGCTGATAGCGGCATTTTGCGGCTGCTATCTTGTGTTGTTCATATCATTTACATTGTTGTTCAATGGCCAGGTCACTTTCGAGACTCTGCTTATCCGGAGCACGGCTACATTGGCTGTGCTGTTGCTTCACGTGATACTTGCCATTGGCCCTTTGTGCAGGTTGAACAGGAAATTTCTGCCATTGCTGTACAATCGCCGGCACTTGGGCGTGACGATGTTTTCGCTCGCATTCGTCCATGGGGCGTTCAGTACATTCCAATTTCATGCATTAGGCAATATACATCCGCTCGTGTCGCTATTTGTGTCTAATACCAATTTCGGCTCCTTAGCTGCTTTTCCATTCCAGGCCCTTGGATTCTTTGCTTTGATCATTTTTTTCCTAATGGCCGTTACCAGCCATGATTTCTGGCTGCATAATCTTTCTCCCAAAGTCTGGAAGACCTTGCACATGCTTGTATACCTGGCTTACTTGCTGGTTGTGCTGCATGTAATGCTAGGCGTCATCCAGTACGAAAAGAACCCGTTCTTTGTTATCCTGATATTGGTGGGTTCTACCACGCTTATCACGCTGCACCTTGTAGCCGCATTCAAAGAAAGCAAAACTGACAAACAACAATTCTCACTTGAAATGGATGGATTTGTTTTTGTATGCAATGCAACCGATATCGAAGAGAGCCGGGCAAAGATATTCTGTATCGACAAGGAGCGGATTGCGGTGTACAGGCATCAGGATAAGCTCTTTGCCATTCACAATGTGTGCAAGCACCAGGGCGGGCCGCTGGGCGAGGGAAAGATACTCGACGGTTGCATTACCTGCCCATGGCATGGATACCAATACCTGCCGCATAACGGTCAGTCGCCCCCGCCTTTCAAAGAAAAAGTAAGCACTTATGATGTAAGGGTGATCAAGGGCAACGTATGGTTGAACCCGGTGCCTTATCCCGAAGGGACAGAACGGACTGGCGCGACTATCGGATCATGATAAATTTCATTTGTAAAAAACATTGATATGTCAAAACAGGAACAAGCAGCCGGCGAATTCTATATCGGGTGGCTTCCCGATGCCCCGCATGGCATCGCAAAACACATTCGTAAAGTTGTAATTGCGTTAGCAGTTCTTGTGGTCACGGGTGGAACTGTACTCGCGCTGCTGCAAAAAAAATTCTCAACCGCTAACTTTGAATTTGGCCAACTGACAGCAATAAAGGGCGTTTATTATGAATTCCCCGTGCCTTCGCTGAAAGTGCTGAGCAGCCGGGACGCGTTTGGCCGGTCAACCTATGTCACCATACCATTGGTGGGCTACGGAAAGTTTGGCGCTGAGGGCCTTATTCGTGAATTGGAACAAGAAAGAAATACCAGTTTGCAGGAAAAATTAGTCACATTCAAAGGAACTTTGCTGTACAGCGATGGCAAAGCCTTGCTGCAGATCGACCGAAACGATTCTCCGCTGGTAGCGATAGCCAATGCCAGTAAGAAAGACCTGGCCACTGACACAGAGGAGCTAGGAACAATGCAACTGAATGGTGAAGTACTGGATCCCAAGTGTTATTTTGGAGTGATGAAACCCGGACACGGAAAGCCTCATCGTGACTGCGCTACACGCTGCATTGCGGGAGGCATAAGTCCTGTGTTCTGGGTGAGGAATACAAAAGGTGGATCTGATTACTATCTTATCCTGGATGAAAATGGAGAAAAGATGAACGCAGCTTTAAAAGACCATATCGGGGAACCCTTATCGCTGTATGCAAGAGCTGTGCGCTTCAACGATTGGATAGTATTATATACCGATAAAAAAAGCATCAAAACTTCCAGTAAATTAAGTTGGTTCAAATCCCCGGACCAAACCATTTCCTGCGCACGCTGAATGAAAAAGTACTAAAAAAATGAACAGCGCTCCTACAAAGCGCCGTACATTTTTATTATCGGTTCTCGGACGGACACGGATTCATTGCTGCAATAAAAACTGATTACCCCCGCAATTTCTTCCGCTTTAACCCACTTGCTGAAATCAGCGTCAGGCATTGCCTTCCGGTTCTGGGGCGTATCGATAGTGCCTGGTATAAATACAGAAACAACAACATTATCGTCCTGCCCTTCATGGTTCATAAGTTCTGCCAGCCTGAAAAGCAGCGATTTTGCCAGGGAGTATGCCACCATCCCTTTTCCGTGCCGGCCATCGAGGCCAGGACGTGAGCCAACCAGGAAAATCCTGCCCCGTTTTTGTTTTCTCATTTGTATAAACACCGGGCGGGCAATGTTGTAAGCTGTTTCGAAATTAAGCTTGTATTGTTTTTGGATATCGGACGTGGTTGTTGCTTCAATATCTCCGGCCGCAAATCCGCCGACTGTTAATACAGCCGCGTCGATAGCGCCATTGCGTTCAATTATGGCTCCTACTGCTTTTTGTGAAGCCTCTTCGTTCAGGAGGTCGACAGTCATACCTTGAAAATACTCGGCCGGAAAATCAACTGATTCGCCGGGCATCAGCGTGCCCGCCACTTTATATCCCTGCGAGATAAATTTCCTGATTACTTCCCTTCCCAGGTTGCCGGCTGCACCGGTTACAATTGCGGTTTTCATTTTGCTAATTTTGTTTTTGAATTTTAATAGTACGGCTGTTCGCTTTATGGTAAAGGAACAGCCGTCATCATTCAACCTAAACCCCCATTGCTACTTCATGCTCATGCGCGCACCAATTGAAAGAGAGATGCCGCTGAACTTTGAACCCTGTACGGTCAGCGGTGAAGCCCAAAAGGCGCCATCGAAATAGATCGTCTGCAGGAATTTGATCGTTGATTTATAGGCGAGTCTTGTCCCCACCTTGCCAAATACACCGCTTCTCCGGCTCACCTCTTGTCTGATAGTGTTTTCTGTAACGTTGATCAGTCTGGGCTCACCAAGGTTCAGGTAGCCGCCCCCTGTATATGCCGAAGCGAACCATTTGTTGCCACGAAAAGAAAAATTCTTCCCGCCATTCAACGCTAGCATCACCAAAGAGCTGTTCGTATTATAAAACAGGTATGGCGATCCATCTTCCTTGATGCGCTGGTTATATTTTAGGGAATTGAAGTCGAGTGTACCCTGAAGGAACCAGTTCTTTTTATTCACTACTTCAATACCCGAATTAAAAGCTATCGAAGGGTGAAATACTTTGCTCAACGAACCAGGCGATTTTATAATGCCCACGCCGGTTGTAAAAAAGATATTATTGTTGTCCTGTCCCATGAGGGCGCTGGCGGAGAGCAATAAAAATTGCGCCGGGATGATGTACTTAAGTTTGATCATATACTTGATTTGATTTGGTTATTGCCAGGAGAACTTTCCGCCGGTCGATATCCTGATACGATAAATGCTGGAATGTGCGGTCATGTACAAGGTCTTTCCATCATGGCCACCCCAGGCCATATTAGCAGGCCGCTCTGGTGTAACGATCTTGCCGAGAAGTTTTCCGCTGTTGCTGAGGATCCAAACGCCGCCGGGGGCTGATACAAAAAGATTCCCTTCTTTATCCACTTTAATGCCATCCAGCGCTTCCTCGCCCTCTGTAAAGTTGAAATCAAAGAATATCTTTCCGTTCTTTAAACTGCCATCACGCTGCACTTCATAGCGCCACAAGGTCTTTGTTCGGTGAACATCCCTGCTATCCCAGTTTGAAACATACAGGTATTGCTCGTCCGGCGAAAAAGCCAGCCCGTTAGGGCCTCCTAGATCTTTGGACACCACTTGCGTCTTGCCATCCTTTATCATAAATACGCCCTGGTAGTCGAGTTCCTTCTCAGGATCATTGTAAAAGCCGGGAAGGCCGTACGGGGGATCGGTAAAGTAAATGGCACCATCGCTTTTTAATACCACGTCATTGGGACTGTTAAATCTTTTGCCGTCGACTTTATCAGCTAATATGGTAACAGGTCCTTTCTGCTCGATGCGGATCACACGCCTGTTACCATGCTGATTTATAATTAACCGCCCTTCACGATCAATTGTCAAACCATTGCTACCCGGTTGCCCGTATTGTCCAATATCCGATCCGGTATAACCACTGTGGCTCATGTAAACCACGACATTATGGTTTAATGGATTGTAACTATAAATGGTATTTGTATTCGGATCACTGAATAACAGGTGGCCATCAGGATGCCATACCGGCCCTTCCGTAAATGAAAAACCTTCTGCTACTTTTTCAATCGTTGTCCCCGGTTGAATAACGTTTTCCAATGCCGTATCGATGAAGTGCACCTTGCCGGTATTTTGCCACGCAGCGTTGACCGGCAATCCATTCTCATAAAAATCGACCACTGCATTTCTCACCCAGATATAGTTGCCGGGCAGCTTTCCCACAGGACCATTGATGCCAAGGACATGGATGGTAAATTTTTTTCCGGGTACGGCATGATCAGTGAGTACAACACGGTTTCGCGCATTGTACCCGCTGATCAATCCGTTACCTGTTTGTCCAAGTCCTACCTGTTGTTTTCCATTCACCCATATTTCGCTATAGTCGTCTACTACAATTTCAAAGACAACGGCTGCGCCTGCAGAAAGCATCTTCCCGATTTTTGCAGGAATGCTCAATTCAACCTTATACCACACGAAAGAAAATAATCCCGTTCCCTGTCTTTTTTCCAGGTCTGTTGCTTTTATTTCTTGAAACTTTTTTTCAAAATCCTCATCACCGATCTGTGGGTGCAGTATTTGAGTGAGCACGGGCTTTCCTGTTGGATAAAGAGGCAATGCGTCGCCACCGGCTTTCGGCGGACCGGGCAAATAAAAATTCTTGTCCTGAATATGGGCAGGTTGTACATACCATTTCGCGCTCACCAGGGAGGCTCCTTCTGCCGTTCGCAGGTCCGCAACAGCCTGGGGCTTGTCCACAACCAGTTGCCGCATCTCCTGCGCTAACATTGGTGTTGCAAGCCAACATGCCGCGAGTGCCCATATGAGCTTATTTATATTGATAAAATATCCATTCATCTTATTGGGATTTTTGATTTTGAATTACCTGATGACCGCTTTTGATCCGGCAATCGCAATTTCTTCGTCCTGCTGAGCGCTTGCAGCGCCACTCACCCCAATCGCTCCTATTACCTGCCCGTCAACTACAATAGGGATGCCTCCTTGCAGGAAAGTATGTCCTACCGTGATCAGTGCCTGCCGGCCACCGTTGATGGACGTCTCCAGTTTCGCGGAAGGCGCTTTGAAAAGTGCCGCGGTATTTGCCTTTTTGATCGATATTTCGGCGGCTGCAGGAAATGTTCCATCCAGCCTTTCCAGGTAAACAAGGTTGCCACCATTGTCCACCACTGCAATAGCGCCGCCGGGCGCATTATTGGCCTTTGCGTATTTCACCGCTTCCGACACTACTGCTTTGGCCGCGTCTAAAGAGATGTTCCTGGTGGCTATGGTTTGCGATTGCACGCTTGCCGTGATCAGCATTGCAAGAACGAGTGACAGGCTGATGTTTATCTTATTATTTTTCATGCTTTATTTTTAAGGTGTGGGAATTGTGGGTTTGGCAGGCTTGTCAAACTTCACTTTCCTGCCCGCATGTTTTTTAACCTGGCCGGGCCAATTGCCATCTGCCTTCATAATATAGCCTTTCAAATCCTGGTGAAATTTTTCATATGCATCTGGTGAGTGCTGAAGGATCAGCTTTCCGTCAATGACATCAAACAGCTCGGGATTGATCGGGCGCAGCTTGTTCAAAGCCATGGCATAGCCACAGAAAGCGCCGTACTGTGGTGCAAACATCTCAGGATGGTCCTTAAACATGCTTGCATTTGCTTCCGAAGAAAACCAATATGTGGCGCCATTGTACCTAGCGCTGTAGGCGGGATTTCCCTTTACTGCCTTCATCTGCGTGAAGTATGCAACAGGATCATAACCTTGCAGTGTAACGCCGGCCTTGTCAGTATTATTAAGGAACTTTCTTTCTTCCTCGGTGACTATTTGCTTACCGCCGCCACTCGCAACTTTTGGCCAGTATTTGTCAGCCAGTAGCAGGTTGCCCTGAACATCTTTGTTCCACCCGTTTACCGCGCGTTGATTGTGCTGGACCACCAGTCTTCCGTTCACTATTGAAAAAGTATTCACGTCTATCGGCGCTACGCGTCCTAACGACACTGCGTAAGCGCACCAGCCTCCGAACTGTGGCTTATATTTTTCGGGGCTCGCTTTGAATGCATCCAGGTGTGCCTGGGATACAAAATAATAGATCGCCCCATCGTAGGTGAATTGGAATTCCGGATCACCTTTGAGGGGTTTGTTGTCTGTAAAAAATGCAACAGGATCATATCCATCCAGGATTACGCCCTCTGCATTAACATTGTTAAAAATTGACTTGCCATGCAATTGCGCCCTGGCGCTCATCATTGCAAGCAGTAGCATCACGATGGCCATTCCGGCACATACAGCTTTAAAGAGCTTGCGCTCAGTTTTCTTGGATCGATGAAAGTCCATCAGCCGCAGCGCTTTCGTTTGCGTTTCCATTATTTTCCTTTTGAAAGCAAAGAAACTCGCGATACGTGGCAGCGGATGTCAGCTATCTTACAAATGAGCAGCAGTTTGAAGAAATCAGATCGGATTTGTCGGGGAGGTTACAAAAAGGCCTATGGAAGAAGAGGCGTTTACAAAATACTTTTCCTCTGTTCCGTCATAACACGACGGTCGCCGCATTTCATATGCTTATTCTGACTTGCTGCGCTAAGCAAGTTGGCATGAATATTCTCAGTAATAACCTGCAAAATGCTTTTCAGCTCGCTAAATTTGTGTGGTTTAGTAAAAAAGCACATGGCTCCCAAATTCAATGCAATGTCAACCTCTCTTTGGTGCGCTGATGTAGAATACATAAAGACGGGAATGTGTTTATATGCTTCAATTTCCTTTATTGCCTTTAAACATTGCCATCCATTCATGCCGGGCATATTGACGTCTAAAAAAATCAGGTCCGGCTTTTCTTCCCTGGAAAGTATATCCAGTACTTCCAGGCCATTGACTGCACAATAACAAATAACCGAGGGGTCAACACTTTCCAAAGCCTCACAAAACAATTGCATATCATCATTATCGTCGTCCGCCAGCAAAAATATTTTGTTCATAGTCGTCCTTGGTTATTGTTTCACGGGTAAAACTATTTCAAAAACGGACCCTTCGCCAGGCTTACCGGTTGCCGATATTATTCCTCCATACCTTTCGACAATCTTTTTACAAAGGGCGAGTCCAAGACCTGTTCCTTCATATTTATCTTTTGGATTCAAGCGGCTGAAGGTTTTAAAAATTTCTTCTTTCTGAGCGTCATTAAAACCAATCCCATTGTCTTCCACAGTAATCCTTATGTACTCCTTACGACCATTTTCCCTGTTCCATTCCCCGTTAATAGTTTCCTGACTAATCTCAATGACAGGAGGCACATCGGCTTTTGCAAACTTGAGCGAATTGTTGATCAGGTTGTAAAATAACTGGTAGATCAAAATAGATGAGCCTTCAATCGTTGGCAGACGTCCGTGCTTTATCGTTGCGTTTTTTTGGTTGATGATTATCTCCAGGTCAGCTTCGATCTGCCTGATCGTTTCATTAAGGTTAACTTCTTCTATTGGCTGCTGCATTGCAGTAAGCGATGAATAAAGAAGGACACCGTCTATCATCGAATACATTCTTACAGCTGCATTTTCAACCTTTTTTATGTAGCTTTTTGCCTTATCGGGTAAAACATCCGAAAATTCCTCGCTTAAACGACCATTGAAAGTTCTTACTTTCCGTACCGGTTCTTTCAGGTCATGGGAAGCCACATGCGCAAACTGCTGGAGGTCTTCGTTTGACCGCTGTAATTCCATATTCAGGTTTGCAAGCTCCCTGGTTCGTTCAGCAACCAACTTCTCAAGCTTTTCTGAAAAAGTTTTTTGCACATGAATATCTGTCAGTGCGCCAATATATTTAATTACAGTACCCGATGCATCTCTCACCGGTTCTCCAACCGCATAATGCCAGCGGTACTCACCTTCTTTATTCCTTAGCCTGACTTCACAATTAAAGGCATTCCCTTCCTCCATTGATTTTTGCCATAAACTCATAACCGGTTCCCAGTCTTCGGGATGGGTTATTGTCCTCCAGGCCTCCCTGACATCCCTGATACCACAATATTCTTCCCAGCTTTTTGATCCATACTCAATGCTGCCATCCATTGTTCTCACCCATATCATCTGAGGGAGCGTTTCAGCAAGAGTGCGGAAGCGGCTTTCGCTTTCGCGGATGATTTCTTCAGCCTGTTTTTGCGAGGTAATATCGGTTGCCGTACCCAACACCAGCGAAACATTACCATCTTCATCAAGGAGAGGAGACGCCTGCGAAAAGAACCAAATTACTTCTCCCGTTTCCTTGCGGATTACTTTCAGCACCCTGCTGGCGGGTTTTCCGGTCCTTAATACAACTGACGCTGGAGAATCTCTAAATTCCAGCGGCTCACCATTTTCATTGTATCGATCATAGATCTCTTCACCCCGTTTTATTAGAGAAGCCAAATCTTTTTGCTTTAATATCTCCGCGGCCGTGTAGTCGCCAAACAGCCTGGCGCCTCTTTCGTTCAGATAAAGCATTTCACCTTTACTATTCAGCAAGTAAACAGCGGCTGGAATATTCTGAAAAGTAATTTCCAACTGATCTTTTGCAGACTGCAAATTCTTTTCTTTCTCCCTGAGTTTTTCTTCCGCTATTTTCTGATCATGTATATCGGTGTTGGTTCCGATCCAGCGGGTGATATTTCCGTGATCATCTGAAATTGGAACACAGCGGGTAAGGAACCAACGGTATTCACCATATTTGCTTTTTAGCGGAAAGATCATCTCGAAAGGCTCTGGTCTTTTCCAGGCGTCTTTGACATAATTCACTACATAATCAACATGATCGGGGTGATGGACTTTTTGCCAGCCCCAGCCCTGCATTTCTTCAAGCGTTGTGCCGGTGTACTCGTACCACCGCTGATTGTACCAATAAATCCATCCCTCGCCATCTGCGATCCAGGCAAGGTTCTGAATATTGTTACTGAAATTGCGGAATTGCTCCTCGCTTTCTTTCAGGGCCACCTCGGTTTTCTTTGTTTCTGTAATGTCTCTCTGCACACAAACAAACATGGTCTTTCCCTCTGTCACCAAAGATGTAATAAAAGAATGGCTATAAAACTCGGTCCCGTCCTTTTTGCGATTGTGCCATTCACCGCTCCAAAATCCATTTGTTTTTAATTCGAAGATGACGTCAGCAACTATTTTTTCATTTTCCTTAGGTGGATAGGCATTTTGGATCGTTACATGTTGGCCAATTAGTTCGCCCGGCTCGTATCCGAACATTTTGTCCTCGGAGGGATTAGTGAACAGGATAATTCCATTTTCGTCCGATACCGAAACACCTTCATCCATTTTCTCCAAAACCAAAGATTGCAATTGCAGGGAAGCGAAAGTTTCTTCCACTTTCTTGCGGGCAAGAACCTGCTCGGTAATATCGTTGGCCATGATGGTAATGCCCGTAACCTTTTTATGATCATCAAAAATGGGCTGATAAGTGAATACATAATAGGTATCAATGGGCAGGCCGTCTTTCATCAATACAGCTTTTTCTTCACCGCTGTAATAGGGCTTGCCGGTCCTGAAAACATCCTCCAGCAGTTTAGGGAAAGGCTGGTCTTTTATTTCGGGCAAAACTTCCAGCAAAGGCTTGCCAATGATATCAGCTGTCCTTCCCCATGACCTGAACAAGGGTTCGTTTGCAAATTCAATGACCATTTCGGGAAAACCTTTCAGTACTACAAATATGCTCGGCGAATCCAGAAGGATGTTCCTGAATTGTTTCTCACTACTCTCAGTTTTCTTTCTGGCTACCACCTGTTCTGTAACGTCTATGCTGGTCGCAAGCTGCCCCACAACCTGTCCCTGTTCATTGACCATAGGGTCAATGATTATATCGAAATAGCGTAGCTCAGTTTTTCCGTTTGTGGTTAAAGTGATGGGGAGTTCCCTCGCAACAAACCGTTTGCCAGTACGGTACACTTCCTGGTGTACCGGCTCCGCGTCGTCCCGTATGTCCGGCCTTGCTTCAAATAACGGTTTGCCCAACACTTCTTCCCTTGTACGTTGCCAGATGTCCAGGTTATGCTGATTGATATACTCAATAACCAATGCTTCTCCCTTTAGGGCAACTATAGCAAAGGGCACTCCATCAAAAAGCCTGTACATATCTCTCAAAACATTATTCCGCCTTTTGGCAAGATGGATCTGCGAGGCTACTCTTGCAGTTAGCTCCTTTGTAGAAAACGGCTTCACCAGGTAATCGTCGGCACCTATGTCAAACCCCTCAACTCTTGCCTCTTCACCTGCGCGGGCTGAAAGTAAAATAACAGGACACGCTGACGTATTCGGTCTGGCTTTTATTGTTTTTAATAGCTCTATCCCGTCCATAACCGGCATCATAATATCGCTTACTATTAAATCAACAGGATGGTCATTCAATTTATGCAAGGCATCCATTCCGTTGTTCGCTGTAATAACATTATACTGCTCTTGCAGGAAATTTCTGAGATACTGCCGCATGTCGGCGTTATCATCCACTACTAAAATGGTAGGTGCATCCTTAATGGCATTGCCTCTGGCAGTTGCAGGCTTTGTAATCAGTGAGTCTGCTTCTTCAATAAAAGCATCGGAAAGACCGATATTGGAGTCTGTATCTTTTTCCACCACGTTTTCGGCGGGCAGATGATGTTTGCCGGTTGGAATTGCGACTGTGAACTCTGTTCCCTCATGGACCTTGCTCGTAACCGAAATTTCTCCCCCATGAAGCTGCACGAGCTCCTTTACCAGCGACAGCCCAATGCCAGTTCCTTCATAAGTTCTTCCGGTAACATTTTGCACCCGGTGAAAACGCTGGAACATTTTGGGAAGCTCTGTTTCTGGAATTCCAATGCCGGTATCTCTTACTTTCAAAGTGGCCCGACCATTTTCTGAAGTAAGTGAAATGTCAATGCTACCGGTCAAAGTATATTTAAATGCATTGGACAAAAGGTTGAGTACAATTTTTTCCCACATTTCCTTGTCCACGTATACCGGCTGAATGACATGATCGCAGTGAACATGGAACTGCAAACCACCATTTTCGATTACTGAACGAAAGGTAGAGGCAAGTTCGGTGGTATATCTCGATATGTCGGTAAGCTGAAACCTTGCTTTCACTCTTCCCGCCTCAATGCGGCTGAAGTCAAGCAGGTTGTTAACAAGCCTCAGCATTCTCACAGCATTGCGATGAGAAGTTTCTATCGCTTCTTTATTCTCACTTCCGATTTCGTCATTCTTTTTGCTTAGCAGGCCTTCCAGTGATCCAAGCATTAAAGTGAGCGGCGTGCGGAATTCATGCGAGATATTGGTAAAGAAAGCTGTTTTTGCTTTGTCAATTTCTGCCAGTGCTTCGGCACGTTTGCGTTCCTCTTCATAAGCCAATGCATTATTTACTTCAGTGGAAATCTGATCGGCCATCAACTGAACAAACTGTTGATACAATCCATCAAACCGCCTGTACGGGTTTAATGCCGCCGCGAAAATAGCCACGGTAGATTTTCGGTTTTGATTGGCGATGGGCAGATGAATAAAATGTGTGGCTTCTACATCCCACCCGCCCTTCGGCAGGTTCTTTCCTGTGCCCTTGTTTTCTGAAACAACTACTGTATTAGTGGAATAGGCTTTGTAAAAATTTTCTGTATTGTTTGTTGGGTTAGAAAGGTCAATGGAAGACGGGAAGAATTTTTGTTCATCATTTGTTCCCACGTAGGAAATCGGCACCGCTCTATTTTCTTCTTCAACAATTTTATAAATGATGCCGAAAGGAAAGTCCTTGTTATTTTTTTCAAGCACTTTTGCCGCTGCCTCTAAAACGTCGTCTACGGTTTTTGAAGTTCTGTCAAGATTTCCCAATTCATGCAATGTTTGCAATTGCCGCTCGTTCAGAACGGTCTTTGTTGTTTCAATTACCGCATTGAACACACCTTCCACTTTTCCGCCTTCACCATAAATGGGAGTGAATGTAAAATTGAAATAGCATTCTTCTGTATACCCATGACGATGCATAGGAAGCAGGGCGTCTGTTGAGCCTCCGGGTTTACCGTTGAAGGCCTTTTTGAATTGCGGTTCAATGGCTTCCCATATTTCGGGCCACACTTCTTTAGCAGGCCTGCCCAGGGCCCACGGGTGTTTGTCACCGGGTATGGGGCTCCATGCATCGTTGTAAAGCAGGGTTAGATCATTTCCCCAATAGATAGCAATCGGGAAATTCGAATTGAGGCAAATACTAAGGGTGGAACGCAAACTTTGCGGCCAGCCAAACGGATCTCCCAGCGGAGTTTTAGACCAGTCATAGTTACGGATATATTGGCCCATTTCTCCGCCTTCGGATAAAAATTCAGGTATAGGAATTTCAGCTGGCTTCAAAGCTTCATATTGGTTTATAGACGTTTAAAGGTTGGTGAATTTACAAATTTTGGGTAAAAATTGCTGCCCGGCCAACTGGAACGGGGGGAAATACATGGCTGACTTTCCCATTTTGAAACTTCGCATAGTGCCGCATATGGCTGCATCTGCCTGGATCAATAAGCTCTTTTCATTTTTAGTAAGTTTCTTTTGGACAAGGCTATCGGCATACGTACCGTTGAGGGTAAATCTCCAGTCAAAATGGTTGTTTATTGCTTTTATGTAAGCAATACCAAGCCCGCCTTGCATGCTTTTGGGGCTAACAAAGGGTTGGTTGATTTTGCAGTTTAAAAGGGAAAATTGGATTTCGAGAATTGACACGCGGGTGAAATGAGGTTCCTGGGCATTAAGGCCGAATGCACATAATGCGCATGCAAACAATTAAATTCTGGCTTTTGAAATCATTATTAATTTACCCGAATCTAGGTCAAATATAGCCCCAACACCACCTTCTGTGATAATATATACATAGTCGTAGCTATTGACCCTGACTGACAGGGTTATATTAGCATATACCAATATCAGAATAAAATGATGCAACATGGTATTACTGTCAATTGTTTGACAAATTCCAACAGATCAATTTTAATTTCGTATACCGGCCTAATCTGTTCGGTGAAAACAATTGCAACTTCATTGATAATGCCATCGGAATATCCAAATCGTAGTTCCTTGAAATACAAATACCCCTGTATCTCGTCTCCAACTCGTTCAAGGTCGCTTCCAAACTTCTCAAAGACTGCATTAACAGGCATTCCCAAGGATATACCATATAGATTATCGCCGCTTTTAAGAAACTCAATAATATTCATTGCTTTCGTCGTGAAATCGCCTGTAATACTTCCGAAAGCTTTTAGCTTTCCGATTTCTTCCAGTTTAGCTAGCACCCCTCAGCCCTACGCTATTTGTAAAGCTTATAGTGGGTATCCATTCCAGTTGAACCATACTTTTGAAGACATACTTATCTCCATACAGTCTTATAATGAATTACTTTTTCTAGTATAATAGGTAGTTTAATATTACTTACATTATTACTATCAATCCCTACGGCCACAAAAAGCTTTGATTATGTTCATTAATATATTCGTCCGATCTGTAATACTTAAACAAATTTTTTCCGCAATAAGGACAATAAGTTAAAAATCGAGATGGAACATTCCGATCATTCTCATCATATCCAATTGTAAAATAAAACCTATAACGATATTTCGGATCTATCTGTGGCACTTGGTTTATGTCAATTTTCACTACTCTGATATTAGGCCTTGCCCTTCTATCTACTTTACAGTCACATTCGAAATGACGGCAACAGTATTTCATATATTATTGATTTGGTACTGCAATTTTATTTAATGCTTGCCTAAGAATACCACCACTAAACTCGTAAGTTGAATGCCTGATTTCCCGAGTTCCAAGTTTATGAATATCTTCTTTAATTGTAAGCATTCCTCTTTGACGCAAGTTAAATAAAGCTGAGTTTGAATTTCATGTTTCATAACCTGTCCACCATTTTTTACATACGTGGCCGCAACCGTTGCATCATCTGCAATGAAGTCAATAAAAAACTTCATTACATCGGCGGTACTTTTCAGATTATTTTCAGCGGCTATGCGTGAATAATCAATCATGTAAAGGTATGTTTCTTCAAATCTATTTGCTAATTCTAAAAAGCATAGTACGAGGTTAAACGGATTCAGTATTTTAATAATAACGCGGTCAACCAAATGTTCAATAATTCCAGCCTGTAAATTTTTGCGGCCAAGCAGATTCACAGACAGGCTGTTTTTCTCAAAAGGGAGTGATAAAGCATATCAACGCATAATGAAGCAAGCACAAATCCTGGTCTCTGAAAGTACACCGGAACTATGCCTTTTCTTATTTCTACTTGCATAAATAAAAAAATGCAAACCGTTCCACTCGGTTTGCATTCCGTACATGCCTTTGCATGTCCATCTAGCGGTGAGGGAGGGATTCGAACCCTCGATACAGTTTTAACGCCGTATGACGGTTTAGCAAACCGTTGATTTCAGCCACTCATCCACCTCACCGGCTGAATTAACCCGCTACCACGCACCCTGCGAGGAGCTTTTTTAAGGACGGCAAAAATAGCATAAACGGCCCTGAAAATCAAAAAAACTGCAAACGCCTCGGGCAGGTTTAACACAGCTGTACAAAGCCGGCGTTGACTTTGACAATTAACCCGAAAGGCTTGAAGAACGAGCCAGTATCTTGGTAGGACCATAGTAGAACCCAAGCAGGACACGCATTTTGACGGTCATTATCTCCGCACGATCCTGAACCCTTCATATTCTTTCATGGGGGCGTCTTCCAATATTACCTGCTCTACCCTTGCCCGCGGCGGGCCCACGTGGCACCAGCCAGCCAACTGCTGCACCTGCTCTACCGTGCCACAGGCTATCACTTCAACATTGCCATCGGCCAGGTTTCTTACCTCTCCGGTCACTCCTAATTCTTCTGCCTTGTCCTGCGCGCTGGCCCGGAAGTATACTCCCTGCACCCTGCCTTTTATTGTTATCCGTTTGCAAATCATTTTTAAGGTCATTAAGTCATTGGGTCAATCAGTCATTAGCAGTATCGTCTGGTAAATGTTGGTTCATCGACTGACCAGCATCAAGGTAAACATTCAATGTCGTTGGATTGTAGAACATTTAATTATCCGGTTACCTCTAGAGTTTAATTAAGAAACACTGTCACCATACCATCCTGTTTCTATGCAATTATTCATTGATCACCACCCGATAGTCGCGCAATCAGCATCACTTACTCAATAAACCCGCAAATTAATCAAACCCAACGACCGCTACCAATGACTTATTGACCCAATGGCTCAATGACCTAATAACCACTCCCCAAAAGAAAAAGCCCCGCTTTCGCAAGGCCTTTTCATAATATTTTTTTTCAGGGGGAGGTTACATTACATAGCGGCTAACTGCACCTTCTGCTGCAGCTCCATTACATTATCCCGGAACAATCCATCGGTATCCATAAGGTCCTTTACGGTCTGGCAGGAGTGAATGACAGTAGTATGGTCACGGCCTCCGAAATGCTCACCGATGGTTTTTAATGAATTTTTGGTAAATGCCTTGGCAAGGTACATGGTGATCTGCCGGGCCTGCACAATTTCCCGCTTGCGGGTCTTCTGCAACAGCTTGTCATAGGGCACATCAAAGTACTCGCACACCATTTTCTGGATGGTCTCGATGGTTATCTCTTTACTACTGGTCTTCACAAAATTTCGTAGCACTTTTTTTGCGAGGTCTAGGTCAATTTCCCGCTTATTCAGCGAAGATTGTGCCAACAAAGAGATCAAAGCACCCTCCAGCTCCCTTACATTGCTGTTGATATTATAAGCCAGGTACTTAATCACTTCCCTCGGCATTTCCACCCCGTCATTCTTCATCTTCCGCTCCAGGATCTCTATCCGGGTATCGTAGTCCGGTATCGAGAGATCAGCGCTCAGGCCCCAGCGGAACCTGCTTAGCAGGCGCTCCTGTACGCCCTCCAGGTCCTTGGGCGATTTGTCAGACGTAAGCACTAATTGCTTACCGCTCTGGTGCAGGTGATTGAAGATGGCAAAGAAAGCATCCTGCGACTTCTCGGCCCTATTGAAGAACTGCACATCGTCTATAATAAGAATATCCACCAACTGGTAGAAATGAATAAAATCGTTGATCGCATTGTTACGGCTATGGTCCTGGAACTGGTTGATGAACTTTTCAGAGCTCACGTACAGCACCACCTTGCCCGGGAACATGCGCTTGGTCTCGTTGCCGATGGACTGTGCCAGGTGCGTTTTACCCAAACCCACGCCACCATATATCACCAGGGGATTGAAAGAATTGGCCCCCGGCTTCTCAGCAACTGTCCGGCCTGCCCGGCGGGCTACGCGGTTGCAATCGCCTTCAATAAAGGAATCGAAAGTGTAATGAGAGTTCAGTTGCGGGTCGATCTGCATCTTCTTCAACCCCGGTATCACAAAAGGATTCTTGACAGGGTTGTGTATGATGAGCGGAAAATCCATTTCGTTGTTCGAAAAAGATTTGTAGCCATGTGCTGGTACATCCATTGTTAAGGGCTTATTGCTTTGATTGCCGCTGTCCACCATTATCCGGTATTCAAGCCTCGCTTCTTTGCCCAATATTCTCCGCAAAGTCTTTGCCAATAAATTTACATAATGCTCTTCCAGGTATTCGTAAAAAAACTGGCTCGGCACCTGTATCACCAAAACATTCCCTTTTATCTCCACGGGCTTAATGGGCTCGAACCAGGTTTTAAAATGCTGCCACTCTACAATGTCTTTAATTACATCTAAACATTCATTCCAGACCTTATCAAATGTTTTACCCATCAGTTAATAAGCGGTTTAAAAAAATGACTTCCTAGAATAAGTTGTTCTCCGGAAATTTTTTCAGGTAAAAAGCGGCTGAAAAAATTGTGTGGGGGGACGAATATCAAAAGTTTTTTCTTGAAAAAAAAATTTTTATTCCCTTGATTTTTTCCCAATAACGATAGTTCCCGATCCTTGAAATTTTTTTCTGTTTCCTTTCGAAAAATTAAAATCCAGTCTGCCCAATACAAGCCCTGCCCAACCCACTTGATTTACAATTACATCTTCACCAATTTTGTTTTTGAACGCCTCCGGCTTCTCCATGAAAGTATGCGTGTGCCCCCCAATGATCACATCGATATGCTCAGATTCTTTCGCGAGGATTTCGTCACTAACTTTTTTTTCACTATACTTATATCCCAGGTGCGAACAACAAATAACAATGTCGCAACCTTCATTTTTCTTCAGCCTGTACGCCACTTCATTAGCATGCTTCACCGGGTCGAGGTATTTCGTATTACCATATAGTGCATCCGGAACCAGTCCCTTCAATTCAATTCCCACTCCCGTTACACCCACTTTTAATTTTCCTTTCCTGAATACCTTATAGGGTCGATATTTCTGCGCCATAGGTGTATCGGAAAAATCATAATTGCAAATGATTAACGGAAAACTTGCATGCCCCAGCTGCTCAACGAAATTTTCCATACCCGCATCAAAATCATGATTGCCCATCGTACAAGCGTCGTACCCCATGGCGCTCATGGTTTTTATTTCCGGCTCGCCCTTATAAAAATTAAAATAAGGCGTACCCTGGAAAATATCACCCGCGTCCAGCAACAGCACCTGCGGCTCCTCGCTCCTGATTTGCCTGATCAGTTCGGCCCTCGCCACAACACCGCCCATGCCTGCGTTCCTGCTGCCATCCATAGGAAAAGGATCGAGCCTGCTGTGCATATCGTTCGTATGCAGAAGGGTGAGTTTGTATGCCGCTGTTTCGGCAGACAGTTCGCTCATTTCCGCATGCGCTCCTGCCGACAACCCGCCACACAACAATGCCCCCGTTGCCAAACCTGCCTGCTGTAAAAAACCTCTCCTGCTAAGCATATTACCGCTTTCCGTTTTGCGCTGGTCCTGGATTTTAGTTAACTGGTTGTTATACGACCTTCAATAGAGGCGGTTATGCTCTTGCCCTCCTTTTGCAGTTGCATGAAATATTCCTGTAACTGGTCCCTCAATAACCATCCGCCGTTTTGCTGAGGTAAGTTGGTAAGCATAAAACAATCGTCACCGCCATTGGCGGTATAATCTAATACAGCTATAGTATATTGTGCATCGTCGGTCAAAGGCTTGCCGCCAATCATTACGCCCTGCGCTTTTTTACCGGTGATGCTCATGCGCAATCCGGCCACCGGCCATCCTCCTTTCGCAGCAATATGGTCGAGGAACTGCCTCAGCACATCGCCCCTGATATTCAGCAATACAATGAAATTATCGAAGGGCGACAACTCATACAGCTTGCCCACCGTAAGCGGGCCGGGTGGTATTTGATTAAGCCTGATGCCACCATAATTCATGAAAGCGGCGTCAACGGACTTAGCAAATTTTTTCCTGGCCTGCAACAGCATCACATCGGCCATCAGGTTGCCCAATGAGCCTTCGGGCTGGCGCTTTTCAAGGTTAGTGCCTACCTGCGCAATCACCTCGCCCATGCGGGCGTACAACCTGCTGCTGTAAGGCGATAATATGCTAACGATGGAAGAATCGGTAATGCGCCCTTGCTGAATCCTGTAATCGGTATAGTCCACCGACTGCGGAGTATAAGTGGTGCTGCAGGAAAATGCAAGTAGGGAAAGGATCAGTAAAAGAACAGGGGTTTCCTTTTTCATAGCAGCTTAGGCGATTCCTTTGAAGGTACGATTATTTTGATACGGCTTGCAACTGTTTTTCCGAAAAAAATTCTATGCTGTTATCCGATTATTTTGACACCTGGATTCCCGCCTGTACCCTCCACAAATTCTTTAGCAACGCCCCGAAATGCTTTCTCCTTGATTTATAGTGTCAAAATATATTTTGATTTATTAGGGGCAACAAGTTTCTTTGCAAAGTAAACTTTCTGCAATATGAGATATCTAGCCGTTGCTGCGCTTGCAATGCTTTTTGCCAGCACAGCTTCATCCCAGGGCCGCTTTGGCATAAAAGCGGGAATTGTCCTGAACTATATTAATACCAGAGGGTCCGGCGGAGACATTTATTCCGACCTTAGCATAGGCCATACGTTCGGCGCTTCGTACACCATGCCCACCAGCAACAATTTTGCAGTACAACCGGAATTCAATTTCGTCAGCCTTAAATCCGATGAGGCCATCGGCAACTCCACTGCAAAATTCGGCTACGTTCAAATACCGGTGCTGTTGAAAGGCATTACCAATAAGCAAGCATTCAGCGTATACATCGGGCCACAACTGAGCTTTCTTACCGACGCCAGCAGAAAAGCCTCGGGCGGCGCTAAAACAGACATCACCAAGCAAGTAACGGAAACCCTTTTCGACGGAGTGATGGGAATAGAATACATCACGCCGATCAAGATCAGCATCAACGCCAGGTACACGCATAGCTTTTCCAATGTGTTCAAATCGGAATTCGAAGGCTTTAAAAGCCGTCACCAATATGCCACCGTAACACTAGGTTACCAATTTGGGAAAAGAAAACCGGTAGCACCTTAAAACAACCAGTAAAATTTGCAAAAAAGGAGTTCTTAACCGGACTCCTTTTTTAGTCGATGGCCGGCAGGCAGGCCGTTTCCGCCATGCAAAAAACCATCTCCATACAATTGCTTCCATCAGAGGCTGCCAGCGACGATGCCATCAGGGAATACCTGGCCGCAGCTGCCGGTAAAACAACAAAGGATATTACCGGCTTCCATATCGTTAAGCAATCGATCGATGCACGTGGCAAAACGGCCCGCGTCAACCTCACCTGCAACACCTTTATCAACGAGCCCTTTCAGCAAAGAGAAATTGTCCGGTATCAATTTAAAGATGTTTCCCGCGCGGCTAAAAGCGTCATCATCGTAGGCGCTGGCCCTGCAGGGTTGTTTGCCGCATTGAAACTGCTGCAGCAGGGCATACGTCCCATTATACTAGAGCGGGGCAAGGACGTTCGTGCCCGGCGCCGCGACCTCGCCATGCTCAATAAGGAAGGCTCCATCAATCCCGAAAGCAATTATTGCTTCGGCGAAGGAGGCGCGGGCACTTACAGCGATGGCAAATTGTATACGCGCAGCACCAAACGCGGCGATGTAAACCGGATCCTTAACCTGATGGTACAATTTGGAGCGGCGGAAAACATATTGTACCAATCGCACCCGCACATCGGCACCAATAAACTGCCGCAGATCATCACCGCGATGCGGCACCAGGTAACGCAATCGGGAGGAGAATTTTTGTTCGAAAGAAAAGTTACCCGCCTTCTTATTAAAAACAATATCATCACCGGGGTAACCGTGGCCGATGGCGCGTCCTTTCTTGCCGATGCGGTGATACTGGCCACCGGCCACTCGGCGAGGGATATATTTTTATTGCTCGATCAGCAAAACATAGAAATTGCATTAAAGCCTTTTGCGCTGGGCGTTCGCGTCGAACATCCGCAATCGCTCATCGATTCCATTCAATACCATTCGGCACAACGAGGGCCCTGGCTGCCGCCCGCATCGTACAGCCTGGTGCAGCAAGTACAGGACCATGGCGTCTTTTCTTTTTGCATGTGTCCCGGCGGCATTATTGCGCCCGCGGCCACCGCCCCTGGCGAAATAGTGGTAAATGGCTGGAGCCCCTCCAAACGCAACAACCCGTTTGCCAACAGCGGCATCGTGGTGAACATAGAAGAAAAAGACCTGTCCGCTTTTCGTAGGCACAAGGCCCTGGCCGGTTTGTTTTTTCAGCAAAAAGTAGAACAGGATGCTTATAAGGCAGGCGGAGGAAACTTTGTTGCGCCCGCTCAACGAATGGTGGATTTTGTCGATAAAAAATTGTCTGCTTCGCTGCCGGACTGTTCTTACCTTCCCGGCATTTGCTCAGCCCCTCTGAACCAGGTACTGCCCGGCTTTGTATTCAAAGGATTGCAGCAGGCCTTTGTTGAGTTCGGGAAGAAAAAGAAGGGTTATCTTTCCAATGAAGCGGTAGTGGTGGCAACCGAGTCAAGAACTTCCTCACCCGTGCGCATTCCGCGCCACGCCGACACCCTGCAGCATCCCCAGGTACAGGGATTGTACCCTTGCGGAGAAGGCGCGGGCTATGCAGGCGGCATTGTAAGCGCGGCCATGGATGGAGAACGGGTTGCACAATGTATAATTGATAAATTGCTGTAATAAAAAAACATGCTGCGCGACATACAAACTCTATAATTGAACGCCGATAAAATGGAGGTCATTGGGTCATTAGGTCATTAAGTCAATAGGTAAATACATTTAATCGGACAACGAACTTTTTTCAATGACCCAACGACCTAATGACCCAATGACCCAAATACCAGTAAACTTCGACCACATGAACATATTAGAAGTCAAGAACCTTAAAAAATACTACGCCACGCAAAAAGCGGTGGACGACATAAGCTTCGAACTCAGGGAAGGCAGCATCTTCGGGTTGCTGGGCCCTAACGGAGCGGGTAAAACAACCTTGCTGCGCATGATCACCGGCATTTTTTATCCCGATCACGGCCAGATACTGCTCGAAGGCAAAAAGTTCGACCCCACCAGCGACGTCCAGCGCATTGGCTATATGCCAGAAGAAAGAGGATTGTATAAAAAAATGAAGATCGGCGAGCAGGCCGTGTACCTGGCCCAACTGAAAGGCCTTAGCAAATCGGTAGCCATGGAAAGGGTAAAGGCCTGGTTCGTCCGGTTTGGCATGGAAACCTGGTGGAATAAGAAAGTAGAAGACCTGAGCAAGGGCATGGGACAAAAACTCCAATTTGTAACTACCGTACTGCACGAACCCAGGCTGGTCATACTGGACGAGCCGTTCAGCGGCCTGGACCCCGTAAACACCAATCTTATTAAAGACGAGATATACGAACTTTCACGCAAAGGCTGCAGCATCATCTTCAGCACGCACCGCATGGAGCAGGTAGAAGAAATTTGCGACCACATCATATTGGTGAACAAAGGCAAGAAAATACTGGACGGCGGCGTGGCGCAGGTAAAACAACAATTCAAGGAAAACCTGTTCATGGTCGAGTTCGATGAAATGCCGGTTAACGCCGCCTCGCCTGCCTTTGACATCATCGGTAAAAAAGGCAATGCGCTGGTGGTAAAAATAAACGATGGCAACCGCCCCAACGACGTGCTGCGCCATTACCTGCAGCACGACATAAGCATACGCGGCTTCAATGAAATCCTGCCTTCGCTCAACGATATTTTTATCAAGCTGGTAGAAGGCACTTCCGTCAGCCGCCAGTTTCAATCCGTGAACGCCTAAAACGAATTGTTATGAGCAAAACATTGCTGATCATCCAACGGGAATACTTTACCAGGGTAAGAAAAAAATCTTTCCTGCTCACTACCATACTGGTCCCTATCATCATCATAGGATTTTATGCCGTCATCTTTGCCATCGCGCTGAGCGACAGCGGGGAAGACGAAAGAATTGCCGTGATAGATCATGCAGGGCTTTTTACCGACAGCATCCCGGCTGAAAAGAACGACGATGGCCTGAAGCTGGAACTGGTAAAGAATGAAACCGAAGAATCATTCAAAAATAAATATGCCGACCAGGGTTACGCTGCCTTCGTTTACATTCCCAATTTCGATCTATATAAACCTTCGGGCATCAAGCTCCACAGCAAATCTGCCGTAAGCCTGTCGAGCAAGAACCGCATCGAGCGAAAGATCTCCAAGGCGGTAGAGTATAAAAGACTCGCAAGCGCCAACATCGACCCTGCGAAATATGAATCCATCAAGGCCGACGTATCCGTTGAGAGCACCATCGATTCGGGTGATGGCGAAAAACGGAGCGTGGAAGGCGTAGCCTATGCGGTTGCTTTTGCCGCCGGCATACTCATTTACATGGTGTTGCTGATTTATGGCTCTATGGTAATGCGAGGAGTAATGGAAGAAAAGACCAACCGCATATCGGAGGTAATTGTAAGCTCGGTAAAGCCCTTTCAATTGATGCTGGGCAAGATAATAGGTATCGGCGCAGTAGGCATTACGCAGTTCGTTATATGGATCGTGCTCATAAGCATTTTGCAATTGATTATACCGATCCTGTTTCCAGGGATGGCGGGACAGATGTCTCCGGCCGGCGGTGAAGCAGCCGGGGCAACTAACACTAATATGATGGCCACTATATCAGAAGGCCTAAGCAGTATACCCGTAGGCATATTGTTGTTCAGCTTTATATTTTATTTTGTCGGCGGCTATCTTATGTATGCTGCACTGTTTGCCGCTATCGGCAGCGTAAGTGAAGACCAGCAGGACGCCCAGCAGTTGGTTTTCCCCGTGATGATGCCCCTCATTCTCGGCTTCGTCATTATGACCAAAGCGATACAGGAACCGAATAGCGGCTTAGCGCTCTTTGGGAGCTTATTCCCCCTCACCTCACCCGTTGTTATGATAGGAAGGATACCTTTCGGTGTGCCTGCATGGCAGTTGCTTACTTCCATGGCCCTGCTGGTGCTGTTCTTTATATTCTGCACCTGGCTGGCAGGAAAAATTTACCGCACCGGCATCCTGATGTATGGAAAGAAAGGATCGTGGAAGGAAATGATGCGGTGGGCCTTCAGGAGAAGTTAAGTCATTGGGTCAATAGGTGATTAAGTCATTAAAATAGTTCATATCCGATTTAAATACTGTTAGGTCATTAGATCTGAATGACCTATTGATTTATTGACCTATTGACTTATTGTCCTATTGACCCAATGACTTAATTTCACATGATGAGAAAAATTGTCCTTGCCTGCATCCTGCTGCTTGCCCTTCACCCGGCTGTTCATGCACAAACCATCATTCACAAAGATCCTGTAATCGAAAAGCTCGCGGCCGAAGTAAATGCCGATAGCCTTAGGTCATACATCCTTAAGCTGGTCAGCTTCGGCACGCGAAGCACGCTAAGCAGCACCACGCATCCTACGCGCGGCATAGGTGCATCCCGCGAATGGGTGGTTGCTAAATTCAGGGAATTTGCGGCGCAGAGCAACGGCCGGATGACCGTGCATCTCGACAGGTGGACCCTGCAACCGGACAGGCGCCGGATAGATACGCCCATAGACATGGGTAATCCCATGGCATGGCTCAAAGGCAGCGACCCCAACGACAACCGCATCTTTGTAATCAGCGGCCACCTCGACAGCCGCGCTTCCGACGTCATGAACCGCACCATCGATGCGCCCGGAGCCAACGACGACGGCAGCGGCGTTGCAGCCGTAATGGAATGCGCACGCATCCTCAGCAGGCAATCGTTTCCCGCTACCATTCTTTTTGTGGCGCTCAGCGGCGAAGAACAGGGATTATTTGGAGCCGAGCACCTGGCCGACTCCGCACGCAAAAGCAACTGGAATATAGAAGCCGTGCTGAACAACGACATCATGGGCAGCAACAACAGCAGCGAAACCAATATCATCGATAATACACGTGTAAGAGTGTTCAGCGAAGGGCTTCCATTTTTTGAGCTGGATAAAAAAGCCACCAGCATCCGCAACCTCGGGCAGGAAAACGATGGCAATGCGCGTCAACTGGCCAGGTACGTAAAAGAAATCGGCGAACGCTATGTAGCCCACCTGGAAGTAGTAATGGTGTACCGCAACGACCGCTTCCTGCGTGGTGGCGACCATACGGCCTTTGTACAAAAAGGGTTTACCGCAGTGCGCATTACCGAAATGAATGAACAGTTCGAGCACCAGCACCAGGACGTTCGCAAGGAAAAAGGCATTCAGTACGGCGACCTCCCTGAATTCATGGACTTTGAATACCTGCGCAAGAACACCGCGCTTAACCTGGCCTGCCTCGCAAACCTTGCCAAATCACCGGGCATGCCGCAGGATGTAAAAATAGAAGTGCGCGGGCTTTCTAACAGTACATCACTTAGCTGGAAAGCCCCCGCTGCGGGTAAGCCTCAGGGTTATTATGTATTGGTGCGCGAAACGTATCAACCCTTCTGGCAGAAAAAATTCTTCACCACGCAAACCAGTTTGCGCCTGCCGTACTCAAAAGACCATTACTTTTTTGCTGTTCAGTCCGTAAGCCAGGATGGCAACGAAAGCCTCCCCGTGATACCCACTCCCGGGCGATGATTGAAATATTACAGTTGCTATTATTATCATCTTGCCGTTTAGCATCCACAATCCAACCGCAGAGCCGCCGTATACCCTCTTCTGGGGCACGGTTACGAGGAATGGAAATGAAATAACGGTAAGGGACGAAATAAAGGAAATGACAGTGATGCATGTCATACTGAACAACAATGGACTTCCCGCCACCTCGGACTTCCACAACCGTACGAACAATAGCCAGGGTCATTACAGGAAAGACATCACCCAGTATTATTACACCGGCACACGGCTCGATTCGATCCGGATGCGTTCTGAAATGAACATACATGGCCTTTAATATTTTTCAACCGGGTATTCGTTCACTTATGACGTGCACGGCAACTTGCTGCGCATAGACGGCACCGATGGAAACGTGATCGAAATTTTTTATGATTATTCAAAACCTGTTAATGGTTTACAAAGTAACATGGTGCTTAACAATTCGTTCAAGTTGGTGGAGCACCTCGAGCTTCTTGAGCTTCCCATGCACCACGAGGTAACACGGATAGAATACAACGACAGTCCACGCAACTATACCGATTACGTGGTAGAAGACGGCCTGGTAATATCTTACAAGTGGAATGGCTTTGGTTTCAGCAATCATACCTATTACACCGGTTGGGATTGCGGCGGTTCGCCGGCTACACGCGCCATAGATAAAAAGGGCATCAACAGCCTTGAACAATTCCGGCAGGTTTACCCGCGGCAAAGCGGTAAGTAACGAAACGAAATTAATAGACCACGAAGAGAACGCTGATATGCCGGAACGGTCAGCGTTCTTTTTTGCGGCAGTACCACGAACTTCGCCCCTGTATGGACAAGGCCAAAATGTATTTTCTTGCTATTGTTGCCCCTGCCGACATCAATGACCAGGCGCTGGAATGGAAACATTATATGCGCGACCATTTTGGTTGCACAGTAGCATTGCGGTCTCCGGCGCACATCACGCTCATACCGCCATTCTGGATGAGTGAATCGCTGGAAGATGCATTGAAAGCAGACCTTGCCCCATTTGCGCAACAGCAATCTTCATTTGATATACATCTTAACGGGTTCGATGCATTTAAGCCGAGGGTGATCTTTGTAAACGTTGAAGAGAACGTTCCGCTTGGCCAGTTGAAACAGTCGTTGGAAGATCATGCATTATCGCGCAACCGCTATCCCATTAAAAAAGAAACGAGGCCCTTCCATCCACACCTTACCATCGCCAACCGCGACCTTCGGAAAAAAGATTTTGCGCCCGCATTCGATCATTTTAAGAACATCGCATACTCACGCGCGTTTACGGCGCATGAGCTTGCTTTGCTGAAACACGATGGTACGCAATGGCTTGTTCACTGTAAATGGTTGCTCGATAAGAAAAAGCCCTAATTTTGACTATTATTTCTAACTACCAGTTATTCCCGCAGCTAACCACTTATTAAATCGCGGTTTTACAACCCGCGTTTTTTAATAACTTTAAACACCTCCATTCCTCTCCCCATTGGAAGCTTCGCTTATTTACTAAACCATAAAACGCTTATTCCTTGGCTCGGCTTCTTTTATTTCCTAAATCCATAAACAAAACGGTCAATTATGAAACAAATCAATCACCTCTTACGGGGAGGCTATGTGCTATTTGCCTCCCTCGTGCTGGTTAGTTGTTCCAAACAGCTTACCGAACCGGCAGCTTCAGACAAAGAAGTTGCGGCAGCAGCTCCTACCTTCCACAACAACTCGGGTTGCAAGCCAGTTGTATTCGGCGCGTTTTCACAAACGCCATCCGGAGCCAGCGATTGGAGGACCTTCGCCCAGAAATGGTATTCCGGCGATGACGTCGCATATCTTAAGTTCAGCAGCAATCTTCCGGGCATATTCGCCAACGTTGAACACGACCTCAACATGGACTGGGCAGAAGTAACCTACGAAGGCAACCAGGTACGCCTGAGAGATGTTGTCCAGGACGAACTTATTCTGCGCGTAACACTGGACAACGATGGACGGCCTGTTGCCTCCTATTATGACAATACTTTTTCCAGTATCAACTACGAAAGGGATACAACGTACTTCTATTATACCAACGATCGGTTGGATTCAGCGGTAGTATTGCGCGCGATAGCTATCAACAGCCCTATGGCAGCCCACAGCGCCAAAAAATATATTTTTGAATATGATGCGCACGGCAACATCCGCGAAATAGACATGCCCAGTTCAACCGCGGCAGGTAGTGGGTCCGTGCTAAGCTTTGTTTACAACTACGGCATGCCTGTTACCGGCATTATGGTCAACTACCGCGCCACCATGGCAATGAAATTGTTGGAACACCTGGAACTGCTCAAGCTTCCGATGAACCACGCCGTGTCAAGAATTATTTTCACCGTGCATTCTACAACAGTATTCACCGTGGTGCACGAAGATAATTATGTCAATTATGTGCTGGATAACGGGCGCGTACATTCCTTCCAGCGGCTCGGCTCCGGTGTTAACCATACATACTATAACGGCTGGGAATGCTCAAGCGCACCGACATCACGCAGCGCCATCCAAACTCCAAAACAAAACGGCATCATGAGCCTGGAGGAATTTAACCGGGCTTATCCGAGATAATAACCGGTCACACCGGAAGTACCGTAACAGTTACATACCCTACCGTTCTGAAAAGCAAATAGCCAATTGCCGGTTGCACTGCGGCTGATCAATAGTTATGGCCAGCGGCGATCGACCGGTCGATTGGCTATTTTATTATCCCCAACCCACATTTGTTAAAATTTCAAAAACTTGCAACCCCGTGCAACATTTTACGAAATACCTCGTATTTTTATACGAAGGAAATCGTAATTGTCTTTACCTTTTAAACTTTAACGTATGCGAATAACCTTTAAGCCCGGCTACGCACTTGCGGTAGTAGCGCTGCTTGGCCTTGGCCTCGGCACTATCGCGTGGACAGGAAACGGCGGCCGGCAAATACCCCAGTCAACCACAGATACGGTGCCCGATAAATCCCGCCAGAAATCATCCAGGGAATCAGATAAAAAAGAGCGCAAGGATTTCGACAAGGAGCTGGAACAGCTGGACCGTGCAATGAAAGAGCTCGAGAACATGCCGAAGATAGACTTCGACAAGCTCCAGGAAGAGATCCGCGCTTCGCTGAAGTCCGCCCAGGAAAACATGTCAAAACATCGTATCGAGGTGTTGAAAGCCCAGGAAGAACTGCAAAAAACCCTCCGTGAATTTAACTCCGAAAAAGTGCAGAAAGAACTGCAGGAAGCCCTGCGGGAGTTGGAAAAGATAGACGTAAATAAAATAAAGGCCGATGCTGACCGGGCTTTGAGCGAATTGAAAAACGAAGAGCTGAGAAAAGCTATTGATGCTTCCATCAGCAAGGTGGAGATGGAAAAGATAAAAAGAGAGTTGCAGGAATCGCTGCGCGAGATCAATACAGAAAAGATGCAGCGCGAAATCCGCGAGTCGCTGAAGGAAGTGGAAAAGATAGACATGAAAAAAGTGCAGGAAGAAATCCGGCGGGAAATGGAAAAGGTGCAGCGGGAAATGGAGCGTAACAAAGATAATTTCAAGATAGATATGGAGAAGGCGCGCGAAGAAATGCAGAAAGCAAAGGAAGAGCTGAAGGGTTACAAGCAAATGGTGCAGGAAATGGAGAGCGAAGGGCTGCTGAACACCAACGGTGATTATAAGATCCAATATAAAAATAAAGAGCTGTACATCAATGGTAAAAAACAATCAGAGCGCACCAGTGAAAAGTACAGGAAGTATTTCCGCAATAGTAAAAGTATCACCATCGAGAAAGAAGATGGCGACATGAAGATCAATCACAATCGCGATAACGACGATGATGACGATGGCGATGATGATGAAGCATAACAAGTACAGCCATGAAAAACACCAACCACCTTACCCTGTAGCCATGACCAAACAAGCGAGATGAACATCGACATACAGTAACAGCCTCTCATGTGCAAAACAAAACGGAACCATTCCTGGTTCCGTTTCTCTTTTATATCAATTTTTTATTTGTTCTTTATTGTCCTGCTCCGCCGTACATCCGCAGTAAGGGATGCGCATAATCTTCGTCGTCTTCCTCATTTGCCGGTATCATATCCAATACCACCTTGTATACCATTCCTTCCTTGGTGTTGATCAATTCCCTTTTATGTACTTTATATCCTTTCTTTTCAAACTGCAACACCAGGTCGGCGGAAGACAGCTTGCTCATTTTGAAATTGCCGTCTGAATCGGTGACCACTTCTCTTTCCTGGTTGGATTTAGCGGCAGTCATGGACACCGTTACACCTGCGATGGGTTTTTTAGTTACCGCATCGGTCACCTGCCCCTGCACCACTCCCTCATTTTTCCCGTTATTGGCTTTCAGAACAAAAGCCACCGGTAGGCAAATCGCCAGCAATAGCAATCGTTTCGGGAGTTTCATAATTGTAGATTTATTGTTTAAGTAAAGGTTGTTTTAGTGCCTCTGAAAATTCCTCCCAAATATTCTTCAATATCTCGGAGGCTGGTAAAATGTCTTTTATCAATGCGCTCACCTGTCCTATTTCCAGCTCGCCTTCGTCAAGGTTTCCTTCGAACATGCCCTTCTTTGCTCTTGCCCGTCCTAATAACGTTCGAAGTTCCTCTAAAGTTGCTCCTTTCCACTCTGCCGCCTGCACTTCCTGGAAAAATTTATTACGGATCATTCTCACCGGGGTCAGTTGTTTCAATGTAAGCGCCGTGTCTCCCTCGTTTGCCGCTATCACTGCTTCCTTGAACTTTGTGTGCGACGATGCTTCTTCACTCGCTACAAACCTGCTGCCCACCTGCACACCTTCCGCTCCCATCACCATCGCTGCCAGCATCTGTCTGCCCGTGGCTATGCCTCCCGCTGAAATTACGGGAATTTTTACTGATGCACAAACCGCTGGCACCAAAATCATAGTGGTCGTTTCTTCCCGGCCGTTATGGCCTCCTGCCTCAAACCCTTCGGCCACCACCGCATCACAACCGGCTTCCTCGGCCTTTAGTGCAAATTTACTGCTACTAACAACATGCACCACCTTGCACCCATGTTCCTTTAAGACGCTCGTCCAGGTTTTAGGGTTACCGGCAGACGTAAAAATAATCGGCACTTTTTCATCGATCACTACCTGGATGTGCTTGTCAATATCCGGGTAAAGCAGCGGGATGTTCACTCCAAAAGGCCTGGACGTGGCAGCTTTACACTTGATAATGTGCTCTCTTAAGACATCGGGGTACATGCTTCCGCTGCCTATCAGTCCTAATCCCCCTGAATTACTCACTGCGCTCGCTAAACGCCATCCGCTGGCCCAGATCATGCCTGCCTGCACAATGGGGTAGTCAATGTTGAACAAACGCGTAACCCGGTTTTGAAACTGCATGTCGGAAAAAAAATATATGACTAAATTAATATGGTTAAACTCTTATCTAAGTGCTATATAACCATATAGCGGGCAGTCATATAACAATTTAGTATTCTGTGTTTGCTTTTATCCTTCTCCTAAATCGATCTCCGTATTGTCCCCGATATTCAGGCTGCGCGTTTCGCCTTTTACCTCTGTATCGCTGCCGATCAGCGACTGTGTCAGCACAATATCGAACAGGTCCGCATAGGAGCCGATGATAGAATCTTTAATGATGGAGCATTTTATGGTGGTGCTCTCCCCGATGGTAACATTGGGGCCGATGATGGAATTGCTGATGGAGCATCCGGCGGCTATGCTAACCGGCGGCACGATGATGGTATTTTCGAAGGTCTGCTCGTCCGATATCTTGCCGCCGAACTTTTTCATGAGTATGGCATTGGAGGCCAGCAGCGTTTCCTTGCGGCCACAATCGAACCAGTTTTGCACCTTGAACGGCTTCATCTTGGCGCCATGCTTTATCATGCACTCAATGGCGTCTGTAAGGTTATACTCGCCGTGGCTGCGCAACTGGTTGCGCATATTGTTTTCCAGGCATTCGAACAGGTAGTTGGTTTCCCTGATGCGGTAAATGCCTACCAGCGCCATATTGCTCTTGGGTATCTGCGGCTTTTCAACCACCCTTTCAATAAAACCTTCTTCATCTATTTCGGCCACGCCAAAATTGCGCGGATCGTCTACGCGTTTCACTGCCAGCGATGAATGCGGCAGTTCTGCCATTTCGCGGACATTGTACTCGCAAATGGTATCGCCCAGCACAATGAAGATCTCATCGTCCTTTACAATTTCCTTTGTAAGTAAAATGGCGTGCCCTATGCCCTGCCGTTCGTTCTGTTGCACAAAATGTGCGGACAGCTCAGGATATTTTTCTTTCACGAAGTCCTGGATCTTGTTGCCCAGATATCCTACGATGAATATGAATTCGTGTATCCCCGCTTCCCTGAGCTGATCTACAATAATGCTCAGGATGCTTTTACCAGCTAAGGGAATAAGAGCTTTGGGTTGCGTATAGGTATGAGGCCGTAGTTTGGTGCCGGCACCTGCTACGGGAATGATTGCTTTCATTGAAAACGATTTGCACTTTTTAACCGATCACATCTGTTTGCCAGTTGCTCTAGTGTGAAAATGACTCAATGGCCCGTTCTTTCAAATCGAAAAAAGGCGTGTGAAAATAGTGAAATTCTTTTTAACGGGCACGCAATCAAAAAGTTTTGTTTCCGCGCCCAGTGTTTACTTTTGCCGGTATATAAGTGTTTCGTATCACCCATTCATCAAGCAACATGCAAAAAGACACCCTGGTTTTCGATCTCATACGCAAGGAGTTGGAACGCCAACGACAAGGAATTGAACTGATAGCCTCAGAAAATTTTACCAGCCTGCAGGTAATGCAAGCCATGGGCAATGTAATGACCAACAAATATGCAGAGGGTTATCCCGGCCGCCGCTATTATGGGGGATGCGAGATCGTTGACCAAACGGAACAACTCGCCATCGACCGCATTAAACAGGTGTTTAATTGCGAGTATGCGAACGTGCAACCACACAGCGGCGCACAAGCCAATGCCGCATTGATGCTGGCGATATTGCAACCCGGCGATGCCATCCTGGGGCTTGACCTGAGCATGGGCGGCCATCTTACGCACGGATCGCCGGTTAACTTCAGCGGCAAATTGTACAAGCCGCATTTCTATGGCGTGGGCCGCGATACAGGGCTGATAGATTACGAGATGTTGGAACAGGAGGCACGGAAAATAAAGCCAAAGCTCATTATCTGCGGCGCATCGGCGTATAGCCGCGACTACGATTACGAACGCATCCGCGCAGTGGCCGATGAAATCGGCGCATTTGTAATGGCCGACATTGCCCATCCTGCGGGATTGATCGCCAAAGGACTGCTGAAAGACCCATTTGAACATTGCCATTTTGTTACTTCTACTACCCACAAAACACTGCGCGGCCCCAGGGGCGGCATCATTCTCATGGGCAAGGATTTTGAAAATCCTTTCGGACTAAAAGACCCGAAAGGCAATATCCGCATGATGAGCAACCTGCTGGACATGGCCGTATTTCCCGGTACCCAGGGCGGCCCGCTGGAACATGTAATAGCGGCAAAGGCCATCGCCTTCGGCGAGCTGCTAACGGATGAATTTACCACCTATGCAAAGCAAATACAGGTAAATGCGCAAGCCATGGCAACCGCATTTACAAGCCGCGGCTATAACATCATCAGTGGCGGCACAGCCAATCACCTGATGCTGATAGACCTGCGGAATAAAAACCTTACGGGTAAAAAAGCGCAGGAAACGCTGGATAAAGCGCACATCACGCTCAATAAAAATGCGGTACCTTTTGATGATAAAAGTCCATTTGTTACATCAGGCATAAGAATTGGAGTTCCTGCCATTACCACCCGCGGCATGAAGGAGCAACATATGGAAACGGTGGTGGACCTGATAGACCAGGTGCTCATGAACATCGACGACCAATCAACCATCGACAACGTGAGCAAGACGGTCAAGAACTTCATGCAGCAATTTCCATTATATCCTGAACTAGGTTAAACAAAACAATATGATCCAACGTATACAATCCATCTGGCTGTTACTGGCGGCGGCCTTCGCATTTCTTACCTATACCATGGTGCTGTACATCGGCACGCTGGCAGATGGCACCAAAAAGACCTTTGCGCTCGGCGACCACTTCCTGCTGGTGGCATGCATTATTGCTTTGGGCGCCCTTTCGCTCATCTGCATTTTTCTTTTTAAGAACCGGAAGGCGCAGTTGCGGTTGACCATACTCACCATGGTGCTTACCATCGGGTATATTTTTCTTCAATACCTTATGATCGAGAGATTTAAAACAGAAAATGCCATTCAATCCGGTTCATACCAGGTTGCGGCATTGTTGCCGGTGGTCATGATCATCCTGCTGATCTTTGCGGCAAGAGGAATACATAAAGATCAAAAGCTCGTAAAAAGTCTTGACAGGCTGAGATAAAAGTCATTAAGTCATTAGGTCAATAAGTCAATAGATGACTGTAAAATAATAGGTCAATCAGGAAATGCTGATTGACCTATTGATTTATTGACCTAATGACCTAATGACCCAGTAATTTACTGCTTCAATACAGTCTGGGTTATCTGCTGATCTTTCGACCTGTAAATGATATGGTATACGCCGCCTTGCAGTCCTGTGAAGTCTATCGGGCTAACCACGGCATTCTCCGGAACATTTACTTTCCTTACCACTACGCCTGATGCGTTGGAGATATGGATGGTAGTGCCGGCGGCAGCCTTCGGATGCTCGACGTTCAGGATGCTGCGTACAGGGTTAGGAGTGGCTTTGATAAAAGTAACTGCCTTGCTCTTCACGCTAACGATATGGCTCATTTTATAATTGCCATCGAAGTCCATGATGCGGAGGCGGTAGAATCCGCTGCCTGCATTGCTGGCATCTACATAAGTATATTTCTTGCTTTGATTGGCGGTAACGGTGCCGATCACACTAAATTGAATGCCGTTGTCGCTGCGCTGGATTTCGTAATTGGCTACGCCCTGCTCGTCGGATGCATCCCAGGTAAGCTTTACACCTGCGCCATCTTTTGCCGCATCGAACTTGTCGATCTTAACAGGCACTGCAGCACCGGTGAATGAGAACAGTATCTGGTCGAACTCTTGTGCTGCCCTGGCGCTCGCGCTGCTGGTATAGGTATTGGTGAAGCCAATGTACCCGTTGTTGAAATAGCTATAGGTATTATCGGTTACGGTGCCCTGTGATACGTTGGCATTGGTAGAGTTAGGGATTTCTGTAGCAATAGCCCCATTTCCACTGGTAGCAGGGAGAGGGGATGTAAATATCTCCCATTCGCCGGCAATACCTCTTGTTACCCGCAACAAGAAGCCGATATCGGTAAGGCCATTGGGTATAGACCCGGAAGAAGTAAGAATGTTCGTAGCCACGCCGTTGTCAACGCGCTGCAAAACCAATTCATCTCCGCCGGTATCATCTCCGATGCGGATCCTGTATCCATCCACAGTAGCACTGGTCAGGTCGGCTTCGCTTGCCCATAACCAGATCAGCGTAAAATTGGGATTGGTGTATGCCTGTCCCCTTCTTCCTACAAAAAAGCCCCAGGTTTGGGCGGTAGCCCAGGTGCCCGGTACCTGCGTAGAAAGGTAAGACGTGCCGCCGCCGTTTACCCCATTAAGTCGCAGGGTGTTGGAGCCGGCAGCTCCGGCAGCCACATCGCTGGCAACTATTTGCCAGTCGGCGGTATTGCCGCCCCAGGCAGGACCGGTAGTAAAGTCGCCATCGTTAAATGATTCATTCACCTGCGCCATGCCCGTTAGTGAAATGCCCAGCAACGCCCAAAAAGTAAAAATCCTTTTCATAATTGAAATGATTAAGTTAGAAAGTTAATAAATGGCTCAGAGGAAGGTTTTCTGGTGGGGTGGCTTTTGGCAGGATAACAGGAAAGGATCGGAAAAGTACGTATTTTCTCATAATAGCAAGCGCTGCGAATAAAAAAATCCAACGGCAGGCCATGTACCGGTACGGGCTGCCCATGGTTTGAGCGGGGTCCGTAGTGGTACACGGCCGTAAACGTTGGTTTTGTAATAGCAGTAAGCATCGCCGATATGCTGAACATACCTGTATTTTAAACAAAATGGATAATTAACCTAACGGTTCAGGAGATGGATAAATGCTGGAGATTCTAAAGGGATATCGGGTACAGATGCGATGATATGGTTTAAACGATATTAACCGGCACGGAAGTAAGCAAAGGGAAAATATCGATTCAAATGTAATGCGCCCTTTTGGCCTTTGCAAGCCCTCCAGGGCCCGTTAACAAAAAAATTGTAATTATTGATCGAAATGAAGTGCGGTTATACTTTCACGGGACTTTTTCAGGTTGTCCGGCGTACCCGCAAACACCAGGCTGCCGCCCTTGTCGCCCGCCTCGGGCCCCAGGTCTATCACCCAATCGGCCGAGCGGATCACATCCATGTTATGTTCTATCACCAATATGGAATGTCCCTGCCCGATGAGCGCATTAAATGAGGCCAGCAGCTTATTGATATCATGAAAATGCAGGCCGGTAGTAGGCTCATCGAAAATGAAAAGGATGTGCCCATGACCTTTGCCCTTGCCGAGGAAGGATGCCAGTTTCACGCGCTGCGCTTCGCCACCGGACAGCGTATCGGACGACTGCCCGAGCTTTACATAGCCCAGCCCTACATCGCCAAGCGGTTTAATGGCGTTGACAAGGGATTTTTCTCCCTTGAAAAATTCAAGGGCGGCATCCACGCTCATTTCCAGTACATCATGTATGCTCTTACCGTTATAGGTTACTTCCAGCACTTCTTCCTTGAACCGCCTGCCACCGCAGACTTCACATACCAGGTGCACATCGGCCAGGAACTGCATTTCCACCACCTGCTCGCCTTCGCCTTTACAGGCGTCGCAACGGCCGCCATCTACGTTGAAAGAAAAATGCTTTGCCTGGAAACCGCGCATCTTAGACAACGGCTGCTTCGAATACAGGTCCCGGATATCATCATATGCTTTTATGTAGGTAACAGGATTGCTGCGCGATGATTTTCCGATGGGGTTTTGGTCAACCATCTCTATTTGCGTGATGTAATCCACATCGCCGCTGATGGTTTTGTGCATGCCAACCTTGTCTACATACTCGCCCTTTATTTTTTTCAATGCGGGATATAATATCTGCCGCACCAGGGTGGTTTTACCGCTGCCGCTTACGCCGCTTACCACGCAAAGCACGTTCAATGGAAATTCAACCGTGATGTTCTGCAGGTTGTGCTGGCGCGCTTCTTCTACTGTTACTGACCGGTTCCACTTGCGTGGTTTATCGGGTGGTTTGATGCTTAGCTCGCCTGAAAGGTATTTTGCGGTAAGGCTTTTTTCGTTGCCGATGATGGCATTGTAATCGCCGGCGGCAATTACTTCGCCGCCGAGGTGCGCGGCCAGTGGCCCCATATCTATGATATGGTCTGCTTCGCGCATCATCATTTCGTCGTGTTCCACCACTACCACCGTATTACCAAGGTCGCGCAGGTTCTTCAATACCTTGATCAGTCTTGCCGTGTCGCGTGAATGCAAGCCGATGGAAGGTTCGTCGAGTATGTATAGTGAATTGGTAAGGTTGCTGCCGAGGGAACGGGTGAGCTGTATGCGCTGGCTCTCGCCCCCGCTCAGGCTATTGGCCAGTCGGTTGAGCGTCAGGTAGCCGAGGCCTACATCGAGCAGCGTGTCCAATCGCTGGTAGATTTCCAGCAAAATGCGTTTGGCCACCTGCTGGTCGTAGGCCGACAATTGCAGTTGGTTGAACCAGGTGCGCAGATCTCTTACCTGCATTTCGCAAAGCTCACCGATGTGCATGCCGCCCACCTTCACATACAAAGCTTCCTTTCTAAGCCGGTAGCCCTGGCATTCGGAGCAGGTGGTGCGGCCGCGGTAGCGGCTAAGCAATACGCGGTATTGCACCTTGTACAGGTTCTGTTCCACCTCTTTGAAAAAATCGTTGATGCCATGGGCATGGTCATTACCCTCCCACAATATGCGGTATTGGTCCTTAGTAAGGTCAATGATGGGTTTGTGAACGGGAAAATCGAATTTGCGGGCCGCCTTGATGAATTGTTCGCGCCACCATCCCAGCTTTTCGCCTTTCCAAGGAGCTATCGCCCCTTCATATACACTCAACCGGCGGTCGGGGATTACCAGGTCTTCATCAATTCCCAATACCTGGCTGAAGCCTTCGCAAACCGGGCAGGCCCCAAAGGGATTGTTGAATGAGAACAGGTTGGGTACCGGCTCTTCGAACTGCATTCCATCCAGCTCGAAGCGGTTATTGAAATGGAGCAGCAGGTTGCCGTTCACTTCAACGTACAGGTCGCCCTCGCCTTCATAAAATGCGGTGCCGATTGAATCGGCGAGGCGGTGCCGGTCGTCATCATCGAATGTTTTTACCACGATGCGGTCTACCAATACATAGGCGGCGCCGGCCGGATATTTCAGTGGGCCTTCCTTAGCAATCTCTTCCTCGATGCGCAGCACCTGGCCATTGACGTACAATCTTGAAAAGCCTTTTTGAGAAAGGATATTCAGCTCTTCGCTGGCCTGGCGGTTGCGGTGCTGGCGGAATGGTATTAATATAAATGCTTTGTCGCCCGTATTCAGTTTGCTGATGGCATCCACCACATCGTTCACGTCATCTTTTTTAACCTCCCGGCCGCTAACGGGTGAAATGGTTTTACCGATGCGTGCATATAATAATCTTAGGTAATCGTATAGCTCGGTCATGCTGCCCACGGTTGACCGCGGCGTGCGGGTAATTACTTTTTGTTCGATGGCTATGGCCGGGCAAAGGCCGCGGATATAGTCCACATCGGGCTTGTTCATGCGCATCAAAAACTGTCGTGCATAAGCGCTTAGGCTTTCAGCATAGCGGCGCTGCCCTTCGGCAAAAAGCGTATCGATGGTAAGAGAAGATTTGCCGGAACCCGAAACGCCGGTTACTACTACCAGTTTGTTGCGGGGTATCTCGACCGTAATATTTTTAAGGTTATGGACCCGTGCTCCCTTAATAATGATGCCGTCTTGCTTTTCCGGCGGCCTGCTCAATGTCTTTTTCGACGCTGTTAGTGAAGTTCCCATAGAAAGACTGCAAAAATACCATATTCCATTTTAAGTACTTTCCCCTAATCGATTCTTATGCAAACGTTAAGGAAAGAAAAAATTTGCATTTCGTGTTGTTATTATCAAAATTTGGCTATCTTTAGAAGGAAATTTGTACCTATTCGAATAAACTAAACACTTCTGCCTATCGACAATCGCTTCTACACACAGAAAAGCCGTTTCTAATTTAAAATCCCATAATAATATCCTATAACCTTCAAAAACCCGTAGAAGTTTATGAAATCGCTACGTTCTATGACGGATCATGAACTGATCCAAGACTTCCAGGAAGGAAATCTCCATGCCCTGGAAACACTCATCCTTCGCCACAAGGATAAGCTGTACACTTCCATTTTGTTCCTTGTAAAAGACAAATACCTTGCCGAAGACATCTTCCAGGATGTTTTGATCAAAGTGATCGATACCATCCGTGGTGGCAGGTATACCGAAGAAGGAAAGTTTTTGCCCTGGGCCATGCGTATTGCGCACAACCTTTGCGTAGACCATTTCCGCAAGGTGAAGCGGACACCCGCTATTAAAACCAGCGACGACCGCGACATTTTCGAAGTGATCAACTTCACAGAGGACGGAGCCGACGTAAAAATGATGAAACGTCAAAGCCACGACCGCGTACGCCAAATGCTCGAACTGCTTCCCGAAGACCAGCGCGAAGTGATCGTACTACGCCACTACGCCGACCTGAGCTTCAAGGAAATCGCATCGCTTACAAATTGCAGCATCAACACAGCCCTGGGAAGAATGCGCTACGGCCTGATAAACCTGCGCAAAATGATGATGCAGAAAAAAATAGCATTATAGAAATCCTTTAATCTCTACGCTAGTACGAAAACGGAACGGAACCAATACTCACAATCAATGAGAATCAGATGAATCAAAGATATTGTCATTCTGGCCCTCTGACCGACTAATAAACCTATTGCTTGCCGTTGGAATGTTGGAACAGAATGACGCCTAATTAAAATCCCCGCAACTGCGGGGATTTTTTATTGAATTATTTTTTTTCGGCAATCGACCGGTAGGCATCTAACCCCGACTGCAGCCAGGCCGCATACTCCTCCGCATCCGGCATATAACCCACGGGAAGGTTCATCAATTTCTCCGAAGGACTAAGAATGACATACAATGGTTGTGATGCATTGCGGAAATTCTCGGTCTGGAAAGTGGCGTATTTGTCGCCGACCGTCCTGATGGTTTTTACCGAACCGTCTGCCGATCTATATTGTTGCTGGTCTTTTGCCGGCAACGTCATGCGATCATCCACGTACAGCGATACCAGGATGAAGTGCTGGTCAATGATCGATTTGACGATTTGTTGCGTCCAGACATTCTCCTCCATTTTACGGCAGTTCACGCAAGCCCAACCGGTAAAGTCGATCAATATCGGCTTGTTGGTCTGTTTGGCCAACTGCAACGCTTTTTCATAATCATTCACTACATCCGGCTCAACACCCTTTTCATTTTCTTCATCGTGCGCATAAATACTGTAAGTAAGCGGCGGCGGCAAGCCACTGATGAGCGGGCGGTTTGCGTATTTGGTATTGGTAAGGCCGGGAACAAGGTATAATGTAAACGCAAGAAATGCCAACCCGGTAAAGATCCTGCCCTTGCTCAATTTTGCGGGCGGTGGGTCGTGCTTAAATTTCAATATGCCAAACAGGTAAAGTACGGTGGCAAGTCCTAATAATATCCATATAGCAAAGAACGTCTCCCGTTTAAGGATACCCCAGTGCATTACAAGGTCGGCATTGGAAAAGAATTTGATCATCAGCGCCAGTTCCACAAAGGCAAATACAATTTTTACCGTGTTCATCCAACTGCCGGAACGCGGTAAAGACGAAAGCCATCTTGGAAACATCGCAAACAAACCAAATGGCAAGCCGAGCGCCAACCCAAAACCGGCCATGGCAACCGTCAATTGTACCGCTCCTCCATCATCGTTCAAAGCGCCAAACAGCAGCGATCCCAATATAGGGCCGGTGCAGGAGAACGATACAATGGCCAGTGTAAGCGCCATGAAAAATATACCACCCAGGCTACCGATCCCCGATTTTGCACCTACTTTGTTGGCCACCGCGCCGGGCAATGCTATTTCGAAAAGGCCAAAAAATGAAAGTGCAAAAACCAGGAAAACTACCGAAAAGAAGATATTGAGCCAGGCATTGGTAGATATATTATTCAGTATCGCTGAATTGCCGGCGTCCAGGAAATAAAACGGAATGCTCAGCAGCACATAGATCAGGAAAATAAAAAAGCCATACATAAAGGCATTGAACACGCCCCGCTTGCTGTTGCCGGATTGTTTGATGAAAAATGAAACCGTAAGCGGTATCATCGGAAAGGTACAAGGCATGATCAACCCCAACAATCCCCCGATGATCCCCAGAATGAATATCCTCCACAAGGTATTGGACCCTTCCACACCGGTGCCGCCTTTAAATACCACAGGGGCTTTAAGGTCGATGGTCGGGATCTTTATCCGCGCTTTGGAAGCCACGCCACCTTCAAGGGCTACGGTGAAAGGAAATGGGTTGAGGGCATAAAACTCTTCTCCCTTGCCATAGGTAAAGTTCATAGTGCCGATAAGCCGTGCCGGCACTGTACCTTTTATGTTGATGGTGAAAACAAAATTGGCTTCGCCTTCATAAACTTTGAAAGCTGCATTGTCGAACAGGGGATTGGTTATGCTGGTGGTAGCGCCGGCTTCGCCGAAAGGTTTTTGCACGGTAATGTTGGAATCGGCAATCACCAACTCGGCGGCAGGCACTTCGCTGATAACTTCATTGGGTGAGTATAATTGCCATCCTTTTACACCAGCGGTGCGGAATGACAATTCATATTTTCCTTCGCCGATCTTCTTACTCGCAATGTCCCATTTGTAAAAGGCGGCATCCTGGGCAAGGCCCGCAAACGAGAGCAAAAAACCAAGCAGGGTAAAAAGTGGTCTCATGAAAGTGAAGTAAAAAGCCAAACGTGAAAAGTCAAAAGTAAGAGATTCGCATTCACGCCCGCTTTTCAGTTTTCACTTTTAACTTTTGACCTCAACGCTAAGCCTGTGATTAACCCCCGATATTTATCTTGAAATCAACAGCCGCGGGTGGAAGGCATCTTGAATCGTTGCAGACCATAAACTCTACTTTTCCGGCCAGGTTGGTCTTTCCCTTTCCTTTTAATTTTACAACCTGGATGAAGCTGACGGTATTTTCATAATACTTCACTTCGGAATCGAAGCTTTTTTCAAATACCTTTTTCAGTTTTCCTGATTCCTTCACCTTGCCTTCCAGGTTGAGCAGCGGATTTTTGGCAAACGTAAAGGCGGTGGCGAATGGTCCGTCGCCCGCATCTTGTGAGTAGATATGCCAGTCGTCGTTTACCCTGGCGGTCATGTGAATTTCATAGGTATTCTCGGAGATCTTTTTCGCTGCAAATGTCCACTGCACCTCTTTATCGGACTGGGCTAATAAACTGCTTGTGATAAAGAGCGCGAAAATTGGTAATAAATACTTCATGCAATTCTGTATTTAGGTATCTGAATCGAAGGCCCAAAATTCGGGGTTAGTATCCTAAAATTTTTCTAAAAAACCGTTCATTGCGTTAAGCAAGCGATAAAACAGGCTTCATCAGGAGTGTTTCCAGGATAATACGCCCGTCCACGTTTCCCAGTGCGGGAGAGCAGGCCCTTTCGGGGTGTGGCATCATCCCGAAAACGTTGCGGTTTTCGTTGGTTATGCCTGCGATGTTGCGGGAAGCGCCGTTCGGGTTGGCCCCGGGTGTGATATTGCCCTGTTCATCGCAATAGCGGTAAATGACCTGTCCATTGGATTCCAAACGGTCGAGCACGCTTTCGTCGGCATAGTAGCGGCCCTCTCCATGGGCAATGGGTATTTTCAGCGGCTTGTCTTCGGAGCCCAGGCCTTTGAGGTAAACATTTTTGCAGATGTATTGCTGGTTGGTATTGCGCATGAGCACACCGGGCAGCAAATGGCTTTCACAAAGAATCTGGAAGCCGTTACAAACCCCGAACACCTTACCGCCTTTTTCCGCGAACTCGATCACGCTTTGCATCATGGGGCTGAACCGTGCGATGGCGCCGCAACGCATGTAATCGCCATAAGAAAAACCGCCGGGAAGTATGATGCAGTCCGAAGTGTTGAATGCGCTAAGGTCTTTGTCCTTATGCCATAGCATGATCACTTCCTTGTTCAGGTCGTTCTGCAATGCATCCTGCATATCTCTGTCGCAATTAGAGCCTGGAAAAACAACAATACCGAATTTCATGCCGCAAAGATAAATTTTATTGGCCGATTAGGCGGGCGCTATGACCCTGTACATTAATATTATAACATATCCGAACGTAATCCAATGGAGGACGGCCGCGAATATACGTTGCGATGGAAAATAATAAGCCGAAGCATGAAATGCCGCAAACGGAAGGGCCGTGAGCATCCAGTTGGAATATTCGCTGTCATCGTTCATAAAAATTACCGAGGCCGCTAACATTAAAAACAATAGCAACAAACTCCAGCCCTTGCGCACCTGTATGAGCATTTTGTTCAAGTTATTCTGCACGAAGAACCCGCCCAGTATAAAGGGCAGCACCAGCAATGCGATGCTGATGGTGGTCCATACCGAAGTGGGCAGGGCCGGCAGGCGCAATCGAACGGAAGGGGTAATAATGTTCCAGTTCCAGGTGCCGGCGAGGTATAGGAATATAAAAAGAAAATAATAGGGCGTGGTAACGCCCAGCAACCCGATGATCCATTCGCGGATGCGAAAAGGCCGCATGATGATGAGCGCAAACAATACCAGCAATGTAAATACGATCGAGGGAAAGTACAGCATAGAGCACACGCCTATCAATATGCCGATGTTGAAAATGGCGGCGCCCGGCTGCTGCGTATTGTACAGGTTCAGCATCCTGTACAATGCCCAAACCATCAGCAGGTTTACCAGCAACGGCGCTGAAAAATAGCTCCAGGATGGTATGAGCGAAGTAACAAGCATAAGGGCCATGCCCGCCAGGAAATTGGGCTTGGGAAAAAACTTATGATGGTTGACGATCCTGTTGAACAAAGAAGCCTGCAGAAATAAGACAATGAACGAGATAAAAGAAAATATCAAACCGGAGCTGCCTGCAAACGGCAGCAGGAAGCTAAGCACTTTTGAGTATAGATAGCTGTCTGTTGGGGACGCCACCGGAAGCCTGGGATACAGGAAAATTGGAAACTTCAGGATCAACGCATATATCAGGAGCAAAAAAGCATTTCCCGGATTTTTGCGCTTGAATAGTCCTACCAATGGCGCTAGATTTTCCGCTAAATTAGAACTCCACTTTTGCGAAACAAAGATAATTTCTGTACGTACAAGGAACGATCATCTCCCAGGCGCTCACCTGCTTGCCATGCCGCGGCATGAATTCATATCCTTTATCAAGGTTTTTGAGCGTGGGATAACGCGTAATTTTTCCATCGGGACCGATGCTCTGGTCGCTTAGCATAAGATTTTTCCGCTCGTATTGATTGAACAGGAAGTGCAGTTCGCCGCCAGTATTCATGATCTGGTGCGAGATGAGGTTATCGGTCTCATCATCGTACTGGCTTTTGGGAATTACATTGCTCCACGCCACCTTGCCGTCTTTATCGAACGAAAGGATCATGATGTTTTCCGCGTGGTAGCGTGTTGCCTGGTTAGTGTTCCAGCGGTTCCAGGGCGAATACCAGGGACTGTATAACGGTGAATAATAATAGTAATCCACGGGCGAAAGCCAGGGATTGTTCCAGCGCATATAATCCCAGCGGTTGAATGCGCCGCCGCGGCTGGTGGTGTACTGCGATTCGCTGATGAGCAGGAACCCGCCGTCTTTCTTGGTTATGATGTTGTTGATGAAATAATCGTTGAAGGCCATGCGCTGGTTCGCATCGGAGCTCTTGGCCAATGACCTAAGTTCATCGTTGAATACGATGAATGATTCTTTGTGCAATGCGCGGCTTCCTTTGTCCCAGGTGGCCGCGTACAGTCCTTCTATGTTACCCCTGCGCTGTTTGTAATAGAATGCAGTGAACAAATAGCGGCGGTTGGTATTGTCTACCTTGATCTTTACCTCGTCGAGCATTTTATCGCCTGTGCTCAGCTCGCGCACTAAAAAGCTATCGGATCCTGACGGCTTCGATACCAGTGAGACTTTTGAAATATAGTTGTTGGAATTGGTGCGTTCGAGCTTGCCGAATACAAGGTCGCCTTCGTTATCGAGCAGGAAATCGGTGAAGTAGTCGTTCCTTTCTTCCATCGGAAGCCAAAGGCGCTGCTTATCCACGATCAGCTTCATGTTGTTATCGAACAGCAGGGTGGTGAACAAAAAGTTCTTCTGGTTCTTGCTGTTGATCTTGAACACCATGATCTTTTGCTTATCGTCGCTGACCAGGGTGGTATATATTTTATTATTGGCGGCCCATCCTATCTGGGTGGTGTCCAGGTCAACCGGCTCGCCTATAGGTTTGCCTTTACTGTCTATTCTTACCATGCTGCAATGCACTACGTTCTTGCGCTGGTATTGGTAGATCATGTAAGCCACCTCGGGATAGGCGATAAAGTCGATGTTGATCCAGCGGTCGGGCAGGAACTCCAGCGGCACCCGGTTGATCATCTTCATATCATTGTCGTAGATGCTGATGGAGTTATCGGTACGGTTTCCCTTGAAGATCAGGTAATTGCCATCCATTTTGCCAATGATCTCGAAATTGGTGCGGCGGCTGTCTTCCCGTTCCGGTTCGGAATAGCTGATCCTTTGGGCGGAAAGGCTGATGGGCAGCAACCCCAACAGCAAGCAGGAAATGACAAGGCAAACTAATCGCATAACATCTCTTTTTTCAACTAGTAATAAATTAGCCGAAACTGGCCGAAAGTTAGGTAAAACTTGCTTCAAATAAATTGACAGAATGGGTGAATGGTTAACGCAAAATTACGCTTCAAAGACGGTACGGGTTGTGGCAAAGTTGTATATAAATGGCGCGGGCGCTGAATTAACAATTATTTGTTTTGTTGTTTTTACGGCTACCTTTGTTCCGGCGTCGGTAAGTAAACCGATGCCTTATTTGTTATCAACCCTCTGATAAACAGCTCAAGCTTTAAACGTGGGTAAACAGACTAACAGCGTTACAACGGCAGGACTTTTAGTTGCGTTGGGCATAATTTACGGAGATATAGGAACCTCACCCCTTTACGTATTCAATGCCATTGTAAAAGACAGGGTGATAGACGATGTCCTGATCATCGGCAGCCTTTCGTGTATCATTTGGACACTCACGCTTCAAACCACTTTAAAATATGTATGGCTGGTGTTGCGGGCCGATAACCGCGGCGAGGGCGGCACTTTTGCGCTCTATGCCCTGGTGCGCAGGCAGCGGCGCTGGCTTATTATCCCGGCCATTATCGGCGGCGCCTCGCTGCTGGCGGATGGCATTATTACACCACCCATCTCCATTACTTCCGCGATAGAAGGTTTGCGGGAACTGAAGGAACTGCACGAGATGCAGCAAAGCACCATTGTGTACATAGTGCTGGGCATTATTGCCGCTTTCTTTTTCCTGCAACAGTTTGGAACGGCGTCCATCGGCCGCATGTTCGGTCCTATTATGATGGTGTGGTTCACCATGCTGGCGGTACTGGGCATCTGGCATGTGTTCGATGACCTGAGCATATTCAAGGCGCTTAATCCTTATTATGCCATACAGTTCCTGGTAAAATACCCCGGCGGTTTCTGGTTGCTGGGCGCGGTATTCCTTTGTACCACGGGGGCGGAGGCATTGTATTCCGACCTGGGGCATTGTGGGCGGAATAACATCCGTACGTCGTGGATATATGTAAAGACCTGCCTGCTACTTAACTATTTCGGCCAGGGGGCTTATATGCTGTCGCAATTGTATGGCAAGCGCATTGCTGAAGATTTTAAAGAGGCTAACGGCATCAATGCGTTTTACGACCTTATGCCGCAATGGTTTGTGATACCGGGCGTTGTGATTGCCACGGCCGCGGCCATCATTGCGAGCCAGGCCATGATATCGGGTTCTTTTACGCTTATCAGCGAGGCCATGCGGTTGAACCTCTGGCCAAAGGTGCGCATCAATTATCCTTCGGAAGAGAGAGGGCAATTGTTCATATCCGCTATCAATATTATGATGTTCCTTGGGTGTTCGGGCGTGGTATTGTTCTTCAAGGAATCGTCGAACATGGAAGCGGCTTATGGACTGGCTATTATCATCACGATGCTGATGACCACCATTTTGTTTGCAAACTTCATGGTGTCGCGGCGGATACGGTCGATATGGATCTACCTGTTTTTGGCAGTGTACCTGACGGTAGAGATTGCATTCCTTGTGGCCAATGCCGAAAAATTCCCGCATGGCGGTTATGCTACGTTTATCGTGGGCGGTATGATGTTTTTGGTGATGTACGTGTGGTTCCGTGCGCGCAAGATCAAGAACCGTTACGTGGAATTTGTGCGGCTGGAGCATTATATTCCGCAGATACAGGAGCTTAGCAATGATAGAACAGTGCCCAAGTATGCCACGCACCTGGTATATATGAGCAGCGCCAACAATCCCAAGGAAATCGAGCACAAGATCATTTACTCCATACTGAATAAGAAACCGAAGCGCGCCGATATCTACTGGTTCGTACACGTGGATACGGTAGACGATCCGTACACCTGCGAATACACGGTGGACCATATCATTCCCAACGATATCATTCGCGTGGAGTTCCGGCTTGGGTTCCGCATAGAGCCGCGCATCAACCTTATGTTCCGGAAGGTGGTGGAAGACCTGGTGAAGAATAAGGAGGTGAACATTACGAGCCGTTATGAAAGCCTGGAGCGCAACAATGTGGTGGGTGATTTCCAGTTTATCGTGATGGAAAAATACCTGAGCCAGGACAATGAGTTGCCGTTCTTCGAAAAAGTGATCATGAAGCTGCATTTCTGGTTGAAGGAATGGAGTTTGTCGGAAGAAAGGGGCTTTGGGCTTGACCCTGCGAGTGTGACCATCGAGAAATTCCCGCTGATAGTAGCGCCGGTGGCGGATATACGGTTGAAGCGGGTATTTGAGAATGAGTGAGGTTGCATGATCCTTCCTGTTTAAATCCTTGAATATTGTACCTTAATCGGAGGTTGTCCGGATGTTCCGGGTATACCTGTATGTTTGGATGTAGTCGCATGTACTCGGATGTAGTTGGACATATTGAACGTACTCTGATTTAATCGGACATAGTCGGATGGATTCGGATGTACTCGGACATAGTCGGGCGTTGCCGGATGTAGCGAAGTATCCAGACGCAGTCGGACATAGTCGGCTGCACCCGGCTATATTCAGATAACAAGACAATTGATCCTCGTGTGATTGGTTAATCGATTAATTGGGTAATCGGATGCCTGCCGTCCTCATTTATATAGTCGGTGGTTACCTGTTGTTGATGCTGGTGGTTTATCTCATCCAGGAGAAATTTATTTTCAAACCCGAAAAGCTCAAGCCAGGCTTCGAATACAAATACGATGTCCCTTTCCGTGAATTGTTCTTCGATGTAGAGCCCGGCGTACAAATCAACGGGCTGCATTTTCACCGCCCTTCGCCGTCGGGCCTGATCCTGTATTTCCACGGCAATACCCGCAGCATTAAAGGATGGGCAAAATATGCAAAGGACTTTTACCGGTACAATTATGACGTGGTGCTGGTAGACTACCGCGGTTTTGGCAAAAGCACCGGCAAGCGCAGCGAGCAGGCCATGCTTAACGACATGCAATTTGTGTACGACGAACTGAAGCGCCAATATCCCGAAGACCATTTGATCCTGTACGGGCGCAGCATGGGCAGCGGCTTCGCTACCAAGCTGGCTGCGGATAACCATCCCCGTTACCTGATACTCGACGCGCCTTACTACAGCTTTTCAAAAGTGGTGGAGCGCTTTTTACCCATATTACCGGTGCGGCTGGTGCTGCGCTACCATCTGCGCACTGATAAATGGATCAGGCGGGTGAGTTGCCCGGTGTACATCTTGCATGGCACACGGGATTGGCTGATACCCATCCGCCACAGCATGAACCTGCAAAAAGCCAACCCCAAAAAAATCACCCTGATAAGAATATACAACGGTGGCCATAACAACCTGCCGGATTTTGACGAGTACCACAATTTTGTGAGGGATATATTAAAATACTAAGGGTTTATCTCCGTTTCCCTCCTAGCTTTGCGCCGTGAAAAGAAAAATCTTCCGTTGGATAAAAGTATTGCTGCTGATCTATTGCCTGATAGGCATCGGCATATATTCATTCCAGGACCAACTGATATTCCGTGGCGAAGCGGTGCCCAAGGACCAGCCTTATAATTTTACCCAGCCGCATAAGGAAGTGAACATTGCTTACACCGCGGGCTCCAATATCAATATCGTTCAGTTCCTAACGGCAAGGGATAGTGCAAAAGGAGTGGTATTGTATTTTCATGGCAACCGAAAGAACATATCCTGGTATGCGAAGTACGCCAATATTTTTACCAGCAAGGGATACGAGGTATGGATGATAGATTATCCCGGCTATGGCAAAAGCACTGGCGAACGCACCGAAGCGATATTGTACGATTGGGCCCTGACCCTCTACAAGCTAAGCCGGGTAAGGTTTTCGCCAGACAGGATCATCATTTATGGAAAATCGCTGGGAACGGGTATTGCCTCACAACTCGCATCCGTAAGGGATTGCAGGCGCCTGGTACTGGAAACACCTTATTATAATTGTGCTTCCGCAATCGGCCAATATTTGCCTGTCTATCCATTAGAAAGAATGCTTCGTTACAAATTCCCTAATTACCTGCACCTGCAAAAAGTAACAGCTCCTGTAACCATCTTCCAGGGTACCAACGATTGGGTGATCACCCATCGCAATGCCAGCAGGCTGAAGCCTTTCTTAAAAGATGGGGATGAATTTGTGTCCATCGAAAAAGGAAGCCATAACGGCCTTGCAGATTTCACGATCTATCAAAATAAAATGGATTCTATTCTCGCCCGTTAACCGGCCGCCCGCGTTGCGCATATTACGCTAGCAGTGCCCTGTAACGGTCTAACCGCGACGCAGGAATAAAATAATGGTTATGCGAAATGGCACGCAGGTCGGAATGCGCATCTATGCGGTACAACTTTTCCTTTTTAAGGATGTAAATGCTATAATCAAAAGGACTTAGCATATCGTTCATTTTAATGCGCTCGTTCTTATCGGCCAGCTCGCACAATATAACAGGCCGGTGTTGTTGCAGCACGCTTAGCATCGATGAAAAAACGGGCACCTCGGCGCCTTCCACGTCGCATTTGATAAAGTCCAGGCGCGACAGGTTGGCCAATAACTTGTCCCCGCTGGTGTTGGGCACCTTTTCGGACTCAACGTACTCGAGCCAATCACTCAGTTCGCGGATGCGCGCATGCCCGAATTTTTTTTGATTGTTTATTTTAGGAATGCCTATCTCCACGAACTCCCCGCTGCCACCTAAGGCTACTTTATGCAATTCGATATTGGCCCATCGATTGCGTGCTATTTGTTTCTGCAATACGGAATGGAATTTTCCCACTGGTTCAATTGCAATCACTTTGCCCGTGCCGCCGGCCAGCCTGCTCAATTGAAAAGTATAATAACCCAGGTGCGCGCCAATATCAACACATACATCGCCAGGCATAATCATGTTCTTTAAAAAATAAACGTCCTGGTACTCATCGCCCAACCTACCGGTCTTGAATAAGCGCTGAAACCCGGAGCTCAGCAAGCCCAGGTATTGTTCTTCGCTCAATATTTTCTGAAGGAGCTTTCTTATCAACTTCATCATATTAAAAATAAGCTAACCATTTTACCCATCAAGTTCCTTTAGCGTAACCCCTTCCCCGCTGATGATAAGCCTGTGCTTCACCCCGGTCTTTAGCGCATAATTTTCGGGCGCATGGCTCACAGGAAAGCCAAAGCATACCGGGTAGTCGTAGTCCTTTACTATTTCGTGAATGATATCGTGCACTTCTTTTCCATACGGCCTGGCGGTGTCCTGCATTTCGGTGAATCCGCCGATGATGAGGCCTTCCAGTTTGTCGAGCTTGCCATTGCGCTTAAGATGCCAGAACATGCGGTCGATATTGTACAGGTACTCTGTCACATCTTCAAGGAAAAGGATCCTGCCTTTTGTTTTGATGTCGGAGGAAGTGCCCGTGAGGTGCGCCACTAATGAAAGATTGCCCCCTACCAGCACGCCCTCAGCCTTTCCTTTTTTGTTATAGGCATGCGGAGGGCAGGTATAATTGGCCTTTCCACCGGACAGCAGGTTTTTTAAAGACAACACATATTCTGAGGTGGCGCCGCCATCGTTAAAGGCCGAAACCATGGGCGCATGCATGCCGGCCACCTGGTAATTGGTATAAATATGCGCCAGCAGTATGGTAATATCACTGTAACCGATGATCCACTTGGGATGCTTGCTGAATTTCTTAAAATCCACCAGCTCGATAATGCGGCCGGTGCCGTAACCGCCCCTGCCGCACATTACAGCCTGTACCATATCATCGTCCAGCATCTGCTGCAGGTCGTACAACCGCTCTTCGTCGGTGCCGGAAAAATAGTTTTCTGAATTGCCGCCAACGGTAAATCCGATCTTTACATTATAACCCCATTCCTGCAGGGTGTTGATGCAGGTTTGCGCTTTTTCTTCGGGCATGTAGCCGGCAGGGCACACAATGCCAATGGTATCGCCAGGCTGCAGGTAAGGAGGGATGATGGTCATATCCGGCAAAAGTAAGTATTCAAAATTTTCCAATTTGCCAACCTTCCAATGGTTATTTTTGCAGTCATTTTCAAATGAAGTATGACTGATTTTAAACGATATCTCATTACAGCGGCGCTACCCTATGCCAACGGCCCGGTGCACATTGGCCACCTGGCGGGATGTTACCTGCCAGCGGATATATATGCCCGTTACCTGCGCGCACAAAAACGCGACGTAAAACTGGTGGGCGGCAGCGACGAACACGGCGTTCCCATTACCATCCGCGCGCTCAAGGAAGGCGTGAGCCCGCAGCAAATAGTAGATAAGTACCATGCGATCATCAAGGAAAGCTTCGAAGAAATGGGCATTTCCTTCGATATATATTCACGCACCACCAACAAGGTGCACCACGAAACCTCGGCAGGCTTCTTTAAAAAACTCTACGACGATGGCCTGTTCGAAGAAAAAACAACCGAGCAATATTTCGACGAAAAGGCCAACACCTTCCTGGCCGACCGCTATATTACCGGAGCCTGCCCTATTTGCGGCAATCCCGGCGCGTACGGCGATCAGTGCGAAAAATGCGGTTCATCACTTAGCCCCGAGCAACTCATCAATCCGCGGTCTACCTTAAGTGATGCGGTGCCTGTAAAAAAACAGACAAAGCACTGGTATTTTCCCTTGCAGGATTATGAAGCCTGGCTTAAAAAATGGGTGCTGGAAGAACATACCGAATGGAAAAATAACGTGTACGGCCAGTGCAAAAGCTGGCTGGATAACGGTTTGCAATCCCGCGCCATGACGCGCGACAGCAACTGGGGCGTGAAGGTGCCGCTGCCAGATACAGAAGGCAAGGTATTGTACGTATGGTTCGATGCGCCCATCGGTTACATCAGCGCCACCAAAGAGCTTACGGACAAATGGGTTGACTATTGGTGCAGGCCCGATACCAAGCTGGTGCATTTTATCGGCAAGGATAATATCGTATTCCACTGCCTGATTTTCCCCGCGATGCTGAAGGCGCATGGAAATTTCGTATTGCCCGATAATGTGCCCGCCAATGAATTCTTAAATATCGAAGGTGAAAAGGTTTCAACCAGCCGCAACTGGGCGGTATGGGTGCACGACTATGTAAAGGATTTCCCGGGCATGCAGGATTCGCTGCGCTATGTATTGTGCGCAAATGCGCCGGAAACCAAGGACAATGATTTTACCTGGAAAGAATTCCAGGAGCGCAACAACAGCGAGCTGGTGGCCATCTTCGGCAATTTCGTGAACCGCACGTTCGTGTTAATGCATAAGCTGTGCAATGGAAAAGTGCCGACCCTGCACGCCGATGTAATGGACGGGGTTGATAAAAACCTGATATTGGAGTTTGAAGAAACGCGCAAGAACGTGGAAGAAAACCTGGAAAACTTCCGCTTTCGCGATGCATTGTTCAATGTAATGGACCTGGCGCGCAAGGGCAATAAGTACATGCAGGACAAGGAGCCCTGGATCATAGCTAAGAGCCTGCAGCAAAATCCCGAGTATCAAAAGCTCATCGATAACTGTTTGCATTTGTGCCTGCAGCTTACGGCGAACCTGGCCATTTTCATCAATCCTTTTTTGCCTTTTACCGCACAAAAAATGTTGCACATGATGAAGGTGGTGGATAAAATGCTCGATTGGGAAAATGCCGGCAAGCTGAAATTGCTGAGCGTGGGATATTCCCTGCGTGCCCCTGAACTCTTGTTCAGGAAAATCGACGATACAGAGGTGACCGCGCAGGTAGACAAGCTGAGAGGCAATAAAGTTCAATCACCCGAAGAAAAAAATACCACAGTGGAACAACCGGCAGAAAGCAAACCAACGATTAAGCCTACGATTCAATACGATGATTTCGCAAAGCTCGACCTGCGCGTGGGGACGATTACCTCGGCTGAGAAAGTGGAAAAGGCCGACAAGCTGTTGAAGCTGCAGGTGAATCTAGGTTTTGAAGAAAGAACCATCGTTTCTGGCATTGCCGTGCATTTTAAGCCAGAGGATATTGTGGGCAGGCAGGTGGTGGTGGTGGCCAACCTGGCCCCGCGTAAGATGAGAGGAATAGAGAGCAACGGTATGATATTGATGGCGGAGGATGCGGAAGGCAAGCTGAAGTTTGTGAACCCGGATGAGGCCACTAATAATGGGGCTGGCGTGAGTTAAACACTAGCCCTCGCTAATATTGCCATTTGAATCACAGGTATATTTCCTGGTAACGTTGGCGGGCAGCTTTACCTTTTTTATGCATTTTTCTTCATTGTCTTTTTTCCATATCAGAGTATGCTCGCGATTGGGCTCAACTCCTTTCTTTTTTTTGGTTGAGCCAATGGAATTGCCATTAATGTATACATCCAGCGTTCCGGTAGAAGATTCAAATACTATCACAGGCCATTGCTCAAAGCCCGCGACCCCGTTCCTGGAAAGCGTGATTACTGCGTTACCAGACCCGTTGAAGTCGAAGCTGTTTTGCCAAACTATTGGCGCATGCCCAATAGCGGAAAGGCTTACATAAATCGGCTCATTTTTCTCCAGCAAAGGAACTTCCAGCCGTACTTCTCCGCGGGAGTCCGCGGCACGAAATATCTCCTTACCGGCAACCATAATTCTGGCGGTGCTCGCGACAGCCCCGTCTACATTTAATTTAATGACGAGGGTTGTTGTCTGGCAAAGTCCTGCATAGCTAAAAAAAATGAGCAGACAGAATAAAACGGTTCGCTTCATATTATGATTGTTTTGGAGTGGAGCGATCAAGTACTTCCAACGAAAAAAAGCCCATCATGATAACCGCGAATATCATACAACCATAAGTGAGCCACCTGCCTAGCGTTAGTGCAGGTACACTTAGGTCTACTGCATTCCGTGTTACCATCAGTAACAGGAACTCGCGGCTGAACAAACAAAAGATGATGGCACCAATCAACAGGATGATGGCCGCGCATAATAATCCCCATGCTCTTGGCGACACCGTAACATTCATTTTTTGCTGGAAAGCGATGAGAAAAGTAACCAGTCCAAAAGATGAAATTACCAGCGTTACCAGGTAGTCGTAGTTGTCCATTATCAGTGTAATGTCTGCTCGTAAATCGGCCACATTATCGCCCCGTATCGGATCGCCAAAATCTATGTCGGAATAACTAAACAGCGCAACTATGGCCAGCAGAACAATGCCACTGCTAATGAGCGTCCACCGAAGGATCGAATTCAGTTGCATAACGATACCGTTAAGTTAATAAAATCGACTTCATTTAATTCCCGTATAAACACGGTATATGGGTCGGGGAAAGTCCCGTTGGTTGAAATAGCAAAAAGTATTTGTGTGCCGGTATTAAATAAACCAGGATTTGAAATTCTCGGATTCTCTGCCTAATTTCACACCCAATAGTTGTTTAACTAACTAATTTATGGCTAAGCGAATTATAAAAAGAGTGGCGGTGTTAGGCAGCGGGGTTATGGGCTCCAGGATAGCCTGCCATTTTGCGGGCATTGGCGTGCAGGTAGTGTTGTTAGACATGGTTCCTAAGGAGGCCGAAGGCAACAATAATAAAGCAGCCCGCAACAAACTGGTGAACGATGCATTGCAGGCGGCCATCAAAAGCAATCCCTCCCCCATCTATCATAAAGACGTAGCAAAAAAAATCACCACCGGCAACTTTGAAGATGACATGAAGGAAATAGCCAACTGCGATTGGGTGATTGAAGTGGTAGTGGAGCGGCTGGACATCAAACAAAAAATATTTACACAGGTAGAACAGTACCGCAAGCCCGGAACGCTGATCACCTCCAATACATCGGGCATTCCCATTCATTTAATGGCTGAAGGGCGCAGCGAAGATTTCAACAAACATTTTTGCGGAACGCATTTTTTCAATCCCCCGCGCTATTTGCGTTTGCTGGAGATAATACCGGGGCCCGCTACCGATCCGGCAGTCATCGATTTCTTAATGCATTATGGCGACCTGTACCTGGGTAAAACAACTGTATTGTGCAAGGATACGCCCGCTTTTATCGCCAATCGCATTGGCGTGTACGGCATCATGGCGATTTTTGGGGTGGTGGAAAAAATGGGATTGACCATCGATGAAGTGGATGCATTGACAGGACCCGTGATCGGCCGGCCGAAATCGGCCACGTTCAGAACGGCCGACGTAGTGGGCATCGATACGCTGGTGAAAGTTGCAAAGGGGGTATATGATAATTGCCCGAACGACGAGGCACGCGATACATTTTTAATTCCTGCCTGGTTGCAGAAAATGGTAGACAATAATTGGCTCGGCGATAAAACGGGACAAGGCTTCTTTAAAAAGCTGAAGGGCGGCGGAGGCGAGAAAGAAATTCTTACGCTGAACCTGCAAACGATGGAATACGGTCCGCGCAACAAACCGAAGTTCGCCACGCTGGAAGCGGCCAAGCCCATCGATGACCTGAAGACGCGTTTGAAAATGCTTTGCCAGGGAACGGACAAGGCCGGAGAATTCTACCGCCATTTTCATTATGGATTGTTCTCTTATATCTCGCACCGCATTCCTGAAATTTCCGATGAAATATACCGCGTGGACGATGCCATGATGGCCGGCTTTGGCTGGGAGATCGGCGCGTTTGAAAGCTGGGATGTATTAGGGGTGGAACGCACGGTGAAGGCTATGCGCGAAGCAGGTTATAAAGTGGCGCCCTGGCTAGATGAAATGATCGTCGCGGGCGCGAAGCAATTTTATAAGGTAGAAAACGGCAAACGCTATTATTATGATGTCGCTTCGAAATCGTACAAGGCATTGCCAGGTGGGGAAGCGTTTATAGTAATGAAGAATTTCGAGAACCAAACCATATGGAAGAACAGCGCCTGCCGCACGTATCATCTCGGCGATGATGTGTTGGGGCTGGAGTGGTACACTAAAATGGGCAGCATTGGCGGCGAAGTGCTGGAAGGCATCCAGAGATCCATTGGATTGGCCGAAGAAAAATACAAGGGATTGGTGATCGCTAATGATGGACAGAATTTTTCCGCGGGCGCGAATGTAGGCATGATATTCATGCTGGCCATCGAGCAGGAGTACGATGAATTGGACATGGCCATCCGCATGTTCCAGCAAACAATGATGCGCGCGAGGTATTCCGCCATTCCGGTAGTGGTAGCTCCGCACGGACTCGCGTTAGGCGGCGCATGTGAGCTTAGCCTGCATTCAGATAAGGTTTGTCCCGCCGCTGAAACATACATGGGGTTGGTAGAAGTGGGCGTGGGCCTGATACCCGGCGGAGGCGGCACCAAGGAATTCGTTTTGCGCGCCGCCGATGAAATGCACGAAGACGAGCCCGAGACCATTACACTAAAAAACCGCTTCCTTACCATTGCAACGGCAAAGGTGGCCACGTCGGCACATGAAGGTTTCGACATCGGCGTGTACCGCAAAGGACAGGATGAAATAGTGATCAATCAACTGCGCAGGATAGCCGAAGCCAAACGAAGCGTGGTGGAATTATACGAAAGCGGGTACAGCATGCCTGTGCCCCGCAAGGACGTCAAAGTATTGGGACGTTCGGCCCTTGGCGCCTTGTATGCGGGCATCAATGGCATGTGGCGGGCCAATTATGCCACGGACCACGATGTGGTGATTGCAAAGAAACTTGCTTTTGTAATGTGCGGCGGTGACCTGAGCGAACCAACGCTCGTCAGCGAACAATACCTGCTTGACCTGGAGCGCGAAGCATTCCTAAGCCTTTGCGGTGAAAAGAAAACGCTGGAGCGGATCCAGAGCGTATTAAAAGGCGGAAAGCCCATCAGAAATTAAACGCATCGTTTATAAATTACGTTGCGCGGAAGCGGGGGGTTTGTCACGCGAAAACGGCATTTCGTACCTCGTACACTGTAATCTGAATTTCCTTTGGTACATTAGGGAAAATTTTTCCCTTGTCAATCCTTTCTTTACAAAACATTACTAAATATTATGGCAGCATCCGGGCGTTGAACAACGTTTCCATGGAAGTACCCAAAGGTTCGGTCTTTGGGATACTTGGTCCGAACGGAAGCGGTAAAACCACCATGCTCGGCATTGTGATGGACGTGCTGAAGGCAACGCACGGCACTTACCGCTGGTTTGGCGAAGAACCGACTGCCCAACATCGCCGCAGGATCGGAACGCTGCTGGAAACCCCGAACTTTTATCACTACCTGTCCGGCGAACGCAACCTGCGCATCAATGCTGAAATAAAAGGGCATGGACTGGAAGATATTCCACACGTGTTACAACGTGTGAACCTGTGGGAGCGCAAAAATTCAAAGTTCAGCAGCTATTCGCTTGGCATGAAACAGCGGCTTGCCGTGGCCAATTGCCTGTTGGGCAGTCCCGACGTGCTGGTATTCGACGAACCGACGAACGGCCTCGATCCCGTAGGCATTGCCGATACCCGCGAGTTAATAAAGAACCTCGCGAAAGAAGGCATTACCATTATCCTCGCGAGCCATTTGCTGGATGAAGTGGAAAAGGTTTGTTCACACGTTGCCATCCTGCAAAAAGGTAACCTGCTTGCTTCGGGACATGTGGATGAAGTATTGTTAAACGAAGACATTGTAGAGGTAAGCGCGGCCGACCTGGCCCAATTGGAAGCCGCGTTAAAGACAACCAATGGCTGGACTCATATGAAGCAGGAAGGCGATCTGCTGCAGGTATTTTACCCGCAGGGATCTGTGAAAATGGAAAACATCAACCGTCATTGCTTCGACAAGGGCGTGGTGCTGAACCACCTGCAGTTGAAACGGAAGAGCCTCGAAACAAAGTTCTTCGAGCTTACCAATGCAGACGTCAACCCCAACAAAAAAAACTAACCGCAAGCATCTATGTTACAACTATTGAAAGTAGAGTGGCTGAAGCTTAAAAACTATCGTACGTTCTGGATACTCTTTGCGTTGTATGTCGCCAGCATTTATGGCATCAATTACATAACATATCTGATACAGCATGAGATACTTAGGGAAATGAAGCAGGAGGGCACCATCAAGGCCATCATTGGCACGCCGTACAGCTTCCCGGATGTATGGATGCAAACCCCATACATGACCGGGTTCCTGCTATTCCTGATGGGCCTGGGCATCATCATTCCAACAACCAACGAGTTTTCCTTCAAAACGCACCGGCAGAATATCGTGGATGGATGGAGCCGCATGGAATTCATCAATGTTAAACTGGCAATGGTGGGTATCATAGCGCTGGCAACCACTATCGTTGTTATCATTACCGCATTGATCTTCGGCTTCCAGGAAGACGCGCCGTTCTCGATGGAAAAATTCGAGTACATCGTTTATTTCTTTTTCCAGGCGTTTACTTATGGTTGCGCGGCTTTGCTGATGTCTATTCTTATTAAGCGATCAGGATTGGTAATGGCAGTTTACTTTGCGTACGCGGTGATCATCGAAAATGTGCTGGGCCTTTACA
>Ga0196963_10000070_pt1 | contig 130185 bp, 97 predicted proteins | sample S1_5metaG_FD_148600 | JGI IMG/M metagenome (GOLD analysis project Ga0196963, IMG submission 148600) | Soil microbial communities from Anza Borrego desert, Southern California, United States - S1_5 | ecosystem: Environmental > Terrestrial > Soil > Desert | place: USA: California | collected... | reverse complement strand
AGGTCGAGGTTGTCCGGGAAGAGCCCGTCGTTGTTGAAGTCAAGGTCCCCGCACGTGCCGGTGGAGCACGCGCCCCCGCCGAAGACGTCCAGGAAGTCCTGCAGGTCCTGGTTGTCCGGGAACAGCCCGTCACCGTTGAAGTCGATCGAATCGCAGGCCGGGCCGCCGCCGCCGAGGGGGACGCGGATGACCGCCTGGCCGATGTCCGTGTCCGAGCCGTTGCACAGGGCCGCGTTCTCGTCACGCAGGCGGACGACGGCGTAGAGGTGCGTGTCGGTGAGCACGGACTTGTCGTCGATGAAGGTGCGGACGTAGACGCCGTCGTTGAAGACGCCGTCGCCGTCGAGGTCCACGGGATCGTTCTCGCGGAGGAGCACGCGCTCGTTGTTGTAGACGATCACCGCGTTGGCGAGCGGGTCCGCGGCGCTCGTGGTGCCGCCCACGATGTAGCCGCCGGCGCCGTTGCTGCCGATCTGGAAGAAGTTGGTGGTGAACGACGCGTCGTCCCACGTCTCGGTCGCGCCGGTGAAGATCGCCGAGTCCGTCGCCGCGACGACCGTGCCGTTGCGGATCACCCAGTCGACGGTGTCGACGTTCGGGCCCGAGACCATCCAGTCGCCGTTGGGGCCCATGTGCGTGGAGTGGATCGTCGTGCCGACCGGCGACGCGAAGTCGGGGAGGGCGGTTCCTTCCTGGACGACGACCGCGCCGTCGACGATCACGACGACGTCGGAGGTCGTGGGCGAGCCCTGGAGGGTGGTGCGGGCGATGTAGTGGGCGTGGTCGGCGCTGAACTGCGGCCCGACTGCGATGCCGGTGGAGATCGTACCGACGAAGAACGTCGTGCCGCCCGACTGGCCCGTCGGGACGCTGTTGCCCTCGTGCAGGACGACGGTGTTGCCGTTGTCCTTGAAGATCGCGGTGTCCGTCGAGGTCGTGAGGCCCGTCATGTTGTGGTAAAAGGCCGCGGTGCCGGCGGTGGAGATGTGCGGGTTGTCGTTGGTGGAGCCGAACGTCGCGCCCGCGATCGAGGGCACCGGCGTGGTGGCTTCCTGGGCGATGAGCGTGGCCGGGGAGGCCGGGCCGATCACGACGTAGCCGTCGTTCGCGGTGCCGGAGCGGTTGTCGATGCCGGAGAAGGCGATGCTGCCGGCGTTGTTGATGCCGTAGGAAGTGTCGTAGCTGAACGGGAAGTACGGCGGCGGCGTGACATCGCTTCCCTGCGCCGAGGGGATCTCGGGCGACAGGTTCTCTTGGGAGACAACCGTGCCGGCGTTCGTGCCGGCGTTGTGAACGAAGAGGACCAAGTCGTTGCTGGTCGCGAGATCGGTGTCCCAGCTCATGAGGAGCTGGTTACCGTCGGCGCTCGCGAAGATGCGGCTGGGCCCGGCCGTGCCGGAGAAGCGGGCGCCGCTGAGGCCCGGGACGAGCGACGTCTCGGACTCGATGAGGTTCGAGTACATGCCCACCGCCTCCGCCGAGGCCGGCGCCGCCGGGCGGATGAGCGTCGTGTTGTTCGCGTTGTTGTTGCCGGGGACGTTGTCGATCGACGACGCGGTCACCGAGCCGGCGATGTTCAGCGAGCCCATAGCCATGGCCATCGTGTCGATGGTCAGCACCTGGCTGGTGTTGGCCGCCATGCCGCCGATGTTCCACGTCAGCGTGTTGCCGCTGGGCGTGAGCGCGGGGTTGGACGACATGAACATCGCGTTGGGGTCGAGCGTGATCGTGGCGGTGACATCCGTCGCCGGCTCGGGCCCGGTGTTGCTCACCGTCACCGTGTACTGCACGGTGCCGCCCATGCTCACCGAGCAGTCGGCGGGGTCGGCGATCGCGATGCCGACGTTTGCGCCCGCCGGCGGGATCACGAGGCCCGGCGCCCAGGCGCCGCCCGAGAAAATGCCGCCCGTGCTCACCGGGGGCATGGGGATCGAGGCCTCGTAGGCGTCCGCCGCGATGTTATAGACGTAGATCTGCTGCGTCGCTGTGTCGTTCACCATGTAGACGCGCCCGTTGCCCACCGCCGCGCCGTCGATGTCGGTGTCGCCCGGGGGATAGGGCTCGAGGTTCGTGAGCGTCGGGGCCGTGAAGGGCTTGTCGATGCGGACGACGCCGCGGCCCGGGCCGGCGGTGGAGTCGTTGCACGCGTACAGGGCGTTGCTGGTGTGGTCGAAGTCGATGCCGCCGTAGTCGCCGGCGAGCGAGGAGAGCTGCGTGCAGACGCCCGTGCTCGGGTCGATCTGGTAGAGCCCCGGCGCCGTGACGCTGCGGTAGCCGATGAGGATGTTGTCGACGGAGTCGTACGCGAGGCCCGTGAACGAGACGGAGCCGCCGCCGGAGAGCGTGAGCGCGATCGGTGCGCTCGGCGTCAGCTGCGAGAGCGCGACGATCGGTGCGCTGATCAGCGACGTGCCGTTGTCGAGCCAGTACAGGATGCCGCCGGCGTTGTTCGCCGCGGCGCCCCACACCTGCGCGTTCGAGCCGTTCGGGATCAACTGGAACGGCGCGCCCGGGTTGGCCAGGTCGATCACCCACAGGTCACCCGCGCTCGAGTCCGTGCCGACGACCAGCTGCGCCTGGGCCGCGCCGGCGCTCAGGGCCAACAACAGCGCAGCGGAAAGAACACCCTTCTTCATGATAACCTCTCCTATCCAAACAAAACCCCACCCCGGCGCGGACCCTCCGCACCCTACTCCGTGTGGAGTGTACAGGACGTGTCAAGGCCCCCCGCATAGAAATGAGCGACGTTGTGCGGGGATCCAACCGGTCTGAGGCGGTGTGAAACGCGGCGGGCGGAGGGGACGGGCGGCGAGCGCGCTGCGCGTACGGGTACTCCACGCCGTCGTGGGCCGCCCGCTGAAACCCCTTTCCTCAGCACCCGGCCCCGCCGAAGGCCGCGAAGAAGTCGGCGATGTCCGTATTGTCGGGGAAGAGGCCGTCGCGGTTGAAGTCGATGCTGTCGCACACGCCGGGGCACGATGCGCCGCCGAAGACGTCCAGGTAGTCCTGCAGGTCCTGGTTGTCCGGGAAGAGCCCGTCGTTGTTGAAGTCCAGGTCGCAGGGCGTCGCCTCGTCGCCATTGAGCACGCCGTCGTCGTCCTCGTCAATGCCTTGACGCGTCTCCGTCCCTTGCACGACGAGCGTGTACGTGAGCTCGGTGCCCGGGCCCGCGAGGGCCTGCAACGCCGCGGGGGTGATCGTCTGGCCCGCGCGGTCGCTCTGGAAGGTTGTCGCGTTCACGAGCGCCCAGCCGCGTTCGCGTCCGTCGATCTTCCCTTTCACGATCATGCTCACGCGAGCGCTCGCGTTCGCGACGTTGAACATATCTGTCAGCAGCGTCGCCTGCGCGCCCGTCGGCGTGGGCGTTGCGAGCGTCGTCTGCTCCCCCACCGCCGCGTGCGTATCCTTCGAGGTCCCGCCCGGCGGCTCGAGCGGGTTGCTGATGCTGCCCGGCGGCAGGTCCGATCCCGAGAAGCAGAGCATGAAGGCCGTGAGGTTGGCGACCTCCTGATCGCTGGCAACGTTGAAGGCGGGCTCGGCGATGAAGCGCTCCACCGAGTCCACCGAGCCGTCGTGCAGGTAACCAAAGCCCGCCGTGTTGCGCAGTTGCGTGGTGTTGAAGCCCGTCTTCTCGTACATATTGCGGAGCTGCGGCACCTTCATCGAGACGTTGGAGACGCCGTCCACGCTCACGAGCGCGCGGTGACGCTCGCCCAGCGGTCCCGCGGCGATCGCCTGATATGTCGCGCCGACGAGCCGGAAGTCCGTCCCCGCGCCCGTGGGGAGCGTGTGGCACGTCACGCACGCGAAGGCGCCCATATCGATGCGCCGGTTGGTGTCGCGGTAGAGGGCGAGGCCCGCCTGCGCGTTGCCGTTGGGTAGGGGCGTGCCCGCGGCGCCGAAGCGGCCGGTGCGGTAATGGCCCGGCAGCGGCATGTTCGTGGGCAGGGTGTTGTTGAAGTTGCGGTTGGGGTTGGGCGGGAAGTGGATCGTGGCGACGAAGGCCTCGAACTCCTGCAGCTGCGCGGGCGTCGGAGGCAGATCATCGCCGAGGAGGCCGACGAACGCGGGGGCGAAGGCCTCGAGGCCGGAGCGGTCGCCACGCCAGTGGTGCGGCTCGTGACCCACGATGTCTTGGAACGTCTGCGTCACCATCGGGCCCTTCATCGGATGAAAGGGCTGGAATGCGGGGTTGGGCGGCACGGGCGAGTTGGGCGAGAGGCCCGGCAGGCCGAAGCCCAGGTTGTTCGCGCCCAGCGACTGCTGCAGCTGCGTCGGGTCGCCGAGGTCCCAGCCCAATCGGTCGGTGCGCCCGTCGATGTGGCAACTCGCGCACGAGGCCTGGCCGAGGCCCGATGTGAGGTGCGTGTCGTAGAGGAACTTGCGGCCCGTCTTGATCGCGCCCGGCGTGGGGTCGAAGAACTCGACCGTCTGCTCGACGGTCTCGGTCGCCGTGCTCACGACGCTGATCGACGCGCCGAACTTGTTGAGCACGTACAGGCGGCCGCGGGCTTCATCGAGCGCAAGCCCCGTGGGCCCTTCGCCCACATCGATCGTGTCGGAGAGGCCGGCGCGGCCGCCGCTCGCGTTGATCACGACCACGTTGTTCGAGCCCATGCCCGCGACGTAGGCCTTCGTGCCCGCGCCGTTCCACGCGATCGCGCGCGGGTCGCCGATGCTCTTGTTCCGTTCGCTCTGCGGGATGTTGCGGACCGTGTACGTGAGGTGCGGATTGAGATCAACGATGCTCGCGCCGTTGAGCGTCACGCCGTCCACGCTCGCGAACTTGACTCGCACGAACGTCCCGTTCACGTTGGGCTCGAAGCGGACCTCGTTGGTCGCGTCAGTGCCCACCACGCAAACGCGCCCGGTCGCGGGGTTGACCGACAGCGACATGCACGCGTTCATCAGGCGCCGTGCGTACGAGACGCTCAGCGTGCCGGCGTTGATCGCCGCGACGTCCTGATCGACGAGCGTCCACCCCGGCAGCCTGCCGGAGAGGCTCGCCTGCGGGCCCGAGACGAGGTTCGTCCAGTCGCCGTTGTTGTCGTCCATCCACCGCCCGGCGTCGTTCTGCCGCACGATGAGGCTCATGTTGGGCGCGGTGCCGCTGCCCGGGTTCTTCGGCGGGTTGAAGAGGAGGCCGGCGTTCGGGGGCGGGTTGACGCCGTTGTACGGGCCCGCCGGATCGCTCACGACATTCGGCGGAAACGCGATGGTGCCGGAGACCGCGGCGCCGCCGCCGAGGACGGTCGTGCCGTTGCCGGACTCGAAGATCGCGGCGTACACGGTCTGCCCGTCGGACGAGACGGCGAGGGAGCGCGGGTCCTCGCCCTCGATGGCGATGTTGATCGGCGCGGCGTTGAGATTGGCGAGGTCGTAGACCTGCACCGTGTTCACCTGGCTGCAGGTGACGAAGGCCCGCGCGGGCGTGCCGGCGAAGACGACGTCGCACGGCTCGTCGGCGGTGTTGATGGTCCGCGTGACGCGCATCGTCTCGAGATCGACGATACTGATCGTGTCCGAGACGTGGTTAACGACCCACGCCTCGGTCGCGGTGCGGGCGCGCACCGCAACGGGGTCCGCGCCGACGGAGATGCTGCCCATGTGCACGGGAGAGCCCGCGTGCACCGCGTAGACCTCGAGGCGCTGCGCGGGCGTGTTGACGGCGAGGAGGCGCAGCTCGTCGGGCGTCAGCTCCAGCGGGTGGACGTGCGGCGTCTCCCAGTTAACGAAGAGACTGGTCGTCCCGGCCGGCGTCGGCCGCGGCGGGGGTGCCTCCGGCCGGCTGGCGACGATCGCCACGCCCACGAACGCGGCGGTCACGCCGGCGACGAAGACACTTTCCGGACGCAAGAACGCTCGGCGCATGCTCTCTCCTCCGGGCACGGTTGTACCACGGCCGAAGATGATTCGCAAGCCCCGAGCGGTTGTTATCCGCGCGGAATCACGCGGGCGAGGGGCGAACCCGCCCTCTTGGCGCTGATCCGTGACCCCCTCCGGACGTCTGTCTACTGGTACGCCCTCTCGATCTCCGCGCCTGGGTAAAACGTGCTCAGCATCCGCCGCCAGTCCCACCCCAGCCCGGCGAAGCCGTTCGCGCACCACTGGCACATGCCCACGCCGTGCCCCCAGCCGCGGCCGCTGAAGACGACCTGATCCGCGTAGACGCTCACCGAGACGTCGCCGCTGTTCACCCGGTTCTCGCGCTTGATGTGCTTGGTTTCGGGGGCCGCGTAGTTGGCGCACGCGCGGAGCTCCTCGGCGGTGAGTGTGTACGCGTGCCCGCCCGCGTCGTGGACGCGGTAGGTGTTGGCGCGCCCCGCGTCGTTCACCTCGAGGACCTCGACGGAGCGGATGCGCCCCACCGTCGCGATCTTGTGCTGGTACTGCCGGCCCCACGCGCGCATGCGTCGGGTCACGTCGTCGTCGCTGCGCGTCACTGTCCAGCGGTAGAGCGTCGCGCGCTGGCAGGCGTGCTCGCGCTCCTTGCCCTGCAACGGCGAGGCGAGGTTGAACTCGGTGTCGGGCTTGCGGGGCCACGCGAATGCGGCGCTCGCGGGCCGCCCGCCGCAGGTGCTGCTGTAGTACGCGCGCAGGAGACGCCCGTCGTCGGTCAGCACGAAGCCGCGCGTCGCGCGCACCGCCTCGTTGGCGACGACGCTCTTGGTCGCGCCGCCGAAGACCTGGTCGGCGTCGGTATCCTCGACGTCGAACGCGCGGTTCTCGGTGCGCGCCCGCTGGCGCTCGTGCAGCGCGTACGTGCGCGAGGCAACCGCCTGCGCCTCGTACGCCTGGCGGGGCCAGTCCTTGAAGAGCTCGTGCGTGAGCACGCCCGGGAGGTACGACTCGACGTCCATCTGCACGATCACGTCGAACGCGCCCGGCGTGTCGTTCCATCGCGGTGCGATGATCACGAAGCCCGGGTAGGGTGTGCTGCCGATGCGCACCGGTGTGCGCTGCGAGATCGCCACGCCGTCCGCGACGCCGTCGCCGGCGCTGATCTCCACGTTGTTCCCGACGCCCCAGGAGCGTGTCTGCCCCGCGCCGTCCGTGGTCGTGACCCCGCCGGCGCCGCAGACGATCCGCAGCGGCGCCCGCATCAGGCTCGGGCGCACCGCCGTCGGCCCCGCCTGGCGCACCAGCAGCTGCGCGGGCCCCTGGATCTCCAGCTCCCGCTGCCCCTTCTGCACCCGCACGCGGATGTCCGGCTCAACCGTGTAGAGCCCCTTCACCGCCGGCCCGGCGGGCTTGCCGGAGAGATCGGGGAGTTCCAGCCCGGCGAAGCTCCCGCCGCCGCCGCACCCGGCCAGCGCCGAGACCGCCGACGCGACCACCACCGCCGTCAGCCGGGAGAACGAAAACTGAACAGAACGGGTGTATGCTCTGGCCATGGGCATGCGACGACCTTTCGCGCAGACGGTGGTGACGGCGGCGCTCCTCGGCGCGCCGTGCGCAATTTTGATCGGCTGCGTGGGGCCAAAAGCTCCACCCGCCGTGGAAGACGGACGCTACGAGGGCCCGCCGGTGAGCGTCGCCTCGGACGCGTTGCACCACACCGTGGTTGTCCGGGCGCCCAGCGCCGGCTGGCAACCCACGCTCGACCAGACCAGGAGCGCGTGGGAGGCGAAGGACGTGTTCATCACCCTCCGCCGCCCCAGCCCGCTCTTCGTCCACGCGCAGGTCGTGACCGAACAGCGCGTCGTGACGCCGGTCGCGAGCGCTCAGGCGATCCGCGTGTATGTCCGCGTGACCGACGCGCAGACCGCGGACAAGGACGCCGGCGAGTACAGGCTCGCCGCGAGCCACGGGCTCCGGCAGAAATGACCGCGCGGGCGTCCAACGCGCCCGGGCCGGCCACCCCGCCGGACGTGCTCCACGCGCTCGTCCGGCTGTCGCTCACGCGCGGGCTGGGGCCGGTGCTGTTGCGGCGGTTGCTGGAGCGCACGGGCGACGCCCGCGCGGCGTGCGGTGTCTGCGCCGCGGACTTGGAGCAAATCTCGGGGATCGGCGCGACCAAGGCGCGGCAGATCGCTTCGAGCCTGGCCGGGACGGCGGACGCGGCGTCCCGGGAGGTCGAGAAGGCGGCCGCGATGGGCGTGCGCATCGTTCCGCTGGGAGATCCGGCGTATCCCCCGCTGCTGGCGCCCCTGCCCGATGCGCCTGTACTGCTCTATGTCAAGGGAACGCTCGCGCCGGAGGCGGACCGCGCGAGTGTGGGGATCGTGGGCTCGCGCGACTGCACCCCGTACGGGCTGGACCAGGCGGCGCGGTTCGGCGGCGCGCTCGGGCGCGCGGGGCTGACGGTCGTCTCGGGCGGCGCGCTGGGGGTTGACGGGGCCGCGCACCGCGGCGCGCTGCACGCGGGGGCACGCACGATCGCGGTCCTCGGGTGCGGGCTCGGCGTCGTCTACCCGCCGGAGCACAAGGGGCTTTTCGAGCAGATCGCGCTGCACGGCGCGCTGGTGTCCGAGGTGCCGCTCGAGACCGCGCCGCGCGCGGAGAACTTCCCCAGCCGGAACCGCATTATCTCCGGCCTGAGTCTGGGTGTGCTCGTGATCGAGGCGGGGCGCGGTTCGGGCTCGCTCATCACCGCGCGCATCGCGGCGGAGGACCACGGGCGGGAAGTGATGGCGCTCCCGGGCCGGGTGGATTCGCCCGCGAGCGCGGGGACGCTCGATCTCCTGAAGCAGGGCGGTGCGGCGATTGTGACGGAGCCGGAGGACGTCTTCAGCATCCTTGAGTCCCCCGCCCGGCATGCATTCTCGGGGACGCACGCGGCCCGGTTTGGGCCGCTTTTCAGCACCGGACGCGACACCACAAGCTCCCCGGCAACGCCCCCCCAAGAGGTGCTTTCGCCGACCCCCGCCACCGAGACGCAAACACTGATTCTGCAGGCGCTTCAGCAACCGCGCACGGTGGACGAACTGCACCTCGCCACGGGCCTGGATCTGGCCGCGCTGCGGGGAGAAATCACGATGCTGGAGATCCAGCGGCTCGTCGCGCGCGAGGGGAGCCGCATCCGCCGGACGCGGTGAGGGAGCGAAATTCCCCTTGACAGCTCGTGCGGGTTTTGGTACTCTACCAGAGTCCGAACAATCGCCCGGAAAACTTGGTGCGATCGCTCCGGGTGGTTCGATAGGTGGTTGGACGGACGGTGGAAGTTCGGCAAGCCGTGAAGAGGCGGCGAGCATGAACACTCGCGTTGTGTGGGGCGGAGTCCCCTGAGGTTTTCCGGGCAAAGCGCGCGGAGCACGCGGCGAGCCCGGGCTCAGGAGGCGGCACATGGGCTTCACGGATGATCGTTGCGGCGCGGACGAGCGGGTGTGCGGGGGAGCGTTGGTCAAGCTCGGTCCGGGCGGCGACTTTGTGCGTTCGTGCGTTGCTCTCGAGGCGGGCGGCGTCGCCTGGTCCGAGGGCGGGTTCGAGGGAGTGAGCGACGGAGACGGCGACGCGGCGGGCGGCGAGCGGCCGGGCCTGCGCGCCGCGATGGCGAGGGTCGTCGGGCTTCTTTCGACGATCGAGGGTGTGCTGGAGCGTCAACAGATGGCGGTTTTCCGCCTCTGCCACGGCGCGAAGGCGGTGTCGGGCGCTCTCCGCCGGATGGATGGGCCGGCGGCGGGCGCACGGACGGCGTGTGTCGGGCCGTGTGTCGGGGCGGGGGACGCGGCGGAGTCTGAGGAATATGGGCCGGGAACGGCGATCGGTGGGAAGGTGACGGCGAGCGGGGCGCACGGACGCCGGCGCGCCGGGGAGGACACGAGCCATGTCGATGAACTTGACGCCCAAGCAACTGAAGATCCTGCAGCTGATCCGCGATTGGCGCGTGCGTCGGGGCTATTCGCCGACCATGCAGGAGCTGGCGGACGAGATCGGCGTCAGCAAGGTCACGGTCTTCGAGCACGTCGAGGCGCTGATCAAAAAGAACGCGCTCGTGCGCGAGCCAAACAAGGCTCGCTCTTTGTCGATCGCTGACGGCGTGAGCGTGCCCGACGAGGCGCGGCCGCTGCGCTTCCCGCTCGTGGGCAAGATCGCCGCGGGCCACCCGATCGAGCGCGTCGCCGACCAGGAGGAGATCGATCTCTGCGACGTGCTCGGCAACGGCGTCGAGGAGTCGACGTTCGCGCTCAAGGTCGAGGGCGACAGCATGCGGGACGAGGGGATCCTCGACGGCGACTTCGTGCTCGTGGAGCGCACGGCGGTTGCGCGCAACGGCGACCGGGTGGTGGCGCTGCTGCCCGACGGCTCGACGACGCTCAAGACCTTCTACAAGGAAGACGACCACATCCGTTTGCAGCCGGCGAACCCGAACTACGACCCGATCCGCGTGCGCTACTGCCAGGTGCAGGGCATCGTGAAGGGCGTCGTGCGCAAGTACGGGCGCTGAACGCGCAGACAAGTCTCATCCTTTCGTCTCTCCCGCGACGCGGAACCCCACGATGTCGGCCGCACGAACGCGCGGGATGAGCGTTTTTTCCGCTGCGCCGCGCTGCTTTTGGGATTGCGTGAGGCCAGGCACGCGGTATGATGATTTTGAAATCATCACCGCGTCGTGTTCGTGTGAACTCGGGCAACTCGGCCCAAGTACGACGCGGGCGAACGGCCGCTGTGGCCCGTTCGGCCTGGCTCTCATGGGTGGGGGTGGAAAGAGATATTGATGCGGAACGGATGGGAGAGACTCGCGGGCCTCGCGCTCGCGGGAACGTTTTCGGCGACCGCCTTGTCGCAAACCATCACGGCCCTGCCGAACATCTCGGCGGCCAACGCCTACAGCCGTATCAACTACATGTCGGACGACGGTTCGTCCGTCATCGCGAACATCACGAACGGGGCCGACTTCGCCGTGTGGCGTTGGCGAGCGGCGACGGGGTGGCAGCAGCTCACGGGCAACACCGTGCCGGCGGTCGGCATCTCCGGTGACGGGAGCGTCGTCGTCGCGGGCAACGCGGCGTGGCGCGACGGCGCCGGCTGGCGAAACATGCCGGTCGTCACGGCGCACAACGGCGAGCAGTGGCCCCTGCAGGGCGTCGCGGTGAGCGCGGACTCCAACCCTGTCGTCTTCGGCCGCTACCGGATGCAGGACGTCGAGCGCGTCTGCCGCGTCGTTTGGAACGGCTCGGGGTGGGCGTACGTCAACACGGTGTACGAAGAGTTCAATATGTCCACGCTCTCCGCGTCCGCCGCGGCGGGCGGGCAGGCGCTGGCGCTCGAGGAGTTCACCAACGGCATCGTGCGCTCGCGCGGGGTGGCGCTGGGGTATTCCCTCAACCCGCCGCCGGGGCCCAACTTCTCCGAGGTGACGGTGCGGGGCGTGTCGTCGGACGCGTCCCGGGCCGTGGGCTACACGCGCCAGGGCTCGATCACGTCCGGCCCCGCGGTGTACTGGGACACGCAGGGGATGCACACGCTGCCGCACCTTCCCGGCGCGACGGCGAGCGCCGCGATCCGCGCGAGCAACACCGGCGTCATCGTCGGCATCAGCGGCGGCGTCGGGTGCGTGTGGGAGAACGGGCAGCCGCGCACGCTGCGTGAGTATCTTCTCCAGAAGGGCGTTGGGCTCCCGGCCACGTTCCTCATCGGGACGTTCGGCGTGAGCGGTATCTCCGGCGACGGGCGCACGCTCGCGGGGACGCACACGTACCGCCTGGCGAACGGCGCGGTGGTAGAGCGCGGCTGGATGGCGACGCTCGGGCCCGAGGGGACGCCGCCGTGCACGGACCTTGACTTCAACAACGACACGCTCTTCCCGGACTTCCAGGACATCGAGGACTTCTTCATCGTCGCTAGCGGCGGCGACTGCAGCACAGGCGACTGCGACGACACCGACTTCAACGGCGACGGACTCTTCCCCGACTACGCGGACATCGCCGACTTCCTGAACGTCTTCAGCGGCGGGGGGTGCTAAAAAGCAGGGAAGAGGCACGCAGGCACGAAGTGAAAAGAACCCCGGGCGAAGGCCCGGGGTTTTTCGTTGGTAAGGGAAGGACAAAGAGAAGAGAGACGAAGAGACGGAGTGGAGAAGAAGCGGATTACTCCGCCGCGAGGGCCACGCGGCGGTCAGCGTCGACGGCCTCGAGGAACGCGGCCTCGGGGATCGCGTCGGGCTTGACCTCGCCGACGATGCGAGAGCGCGGGGCGGCCATCTCGCGCGGCGAGAGGCCCAGGTCCTCGATCGCGCCGAGCAGGTCGCGGGTTATGTCGAGGTAGCGCAGGGCCATCTCGTCCACCGCCGAGCCGGTGGAGCCCATGGACTCGAGGTACGCGCGCCAGCCCTCGCCGGTGGGCGTCACGACCTTGCTCGCGTAGTTCTCCCACGACCGAGCCAGCGTGTCGCGCACCTCGGCCGTGCGGCTGACGGAGCGCGGGCGGCCTTCTTCGTCCAGTTGCTGCGAGCCGCCCTCGTCGAGGAGCGGCTCCTGCACGAGCGCGCGGTAGAGGTCGATGACGCGTCGGGCGCTCCCGCCGCTCATGCGCGACGCGGGGATGCCGCTGCTCGCGAGCGTGCCGCCGACCCAGACGCGGTCCTCGAAGGATCGGCCCGAGAGGGACTCGACGCGCTCGTCGAACGTCGTGGGGCGTGTCGAGATGCCGAGCTCCGCGAGGAGCGCGGCGTCCTCGGGCGTCGCCGTCGGCGCGACGGCCGAGCCCGGGTAACCGACGGGCGGCATGTCCATGATGATCGCCGTCGTGATCGGCGTCTGCGAGGGGCCGCTGGCGCGGAGGTCGAGGGGCAGGAGCGTGCCGCCGCCGGAGACGCGCGAATCGACGAAGGTGCCGACGCTGATCGGCGTGCCCGAGCTGCGGGTGATGAAGCCGGAGAGCTGCGCGTCGCGCCCGGAGCCGGCGCTGAAGGTGGGCTGGACGCCCGTGCCGACCGTCGTCGGCGTGACGGAGAAGTCGATCGTGCCGCCGGCGACAAAGTCCACGCCGGGGTCGGGCTGCGTCTGGTCGGGGCTCTGGATGAACCGGTCCTGCACTTGACCGCCCGGGCGAAGGTTGATGGCGATCGTCTGGCCGGTGACGGCGATGTTGTTGAGAGCGCTGACGTCGCCCAGGGCGACGCCGCCGGTGCTCGAGATGTTGATGCTGCCCAGCGCGGTCAGCTTCTGGCCCCGGCCCATGGTGAAGCCGGTGGCGCCGGTGATGATGCGGAAGGTGTCGTTGGCGCTGACGCCCGAGGCGGTGACGCGGCCCTGCGCGTCGTACGCGTCCGTGAACAGGATCGTCGCCGCCTGCGCGGGGGAGCGGTTGTCGCCGATGTTCAGGCCGCCCAGGCGGCGGTTGGAGCCGATGTTGCCGCCGAAACGGAAGGTGGTTGAGTCCACGTCGCCCGTCGTGTTGCCGCGGAGCGTGAGGACCGGGTCGGTCGCGCTCGTGTCGGCGTCGATGGCGTTGCGGAAGAAGAGGCCGGCGGTCGAGGAATCGAGCGTGATGGAGTTGCCGACGAGAACGCCGTCGTTGAAGGTCATGGCGCGGGTGGTGCTGACGCTCGCGTTGACGCGGGTGGTGCCGTCGGCGTTGGTGGTGAGCGAGCCCAGGCGGGTGACGCCGCCGACGCGTCCGCCGAGGACCGTCTCGCCGGTGTCGGTGCCGCTGGCCGCGGAGTTGAGCGTGAGGTTGCGGGGTGTCGCGGCGTTGTCGCTGTCGATGGTCGAGAGGAACTGGATGTCGTTGGCCTCGATGGTGCTGTTGAGGGCGAGGCGGACGGCGTCGTTGTAGACCTGGTCGCCGGTGGTGCGGACCTGGTTGGCGGCGATGGTCGTGGTGCCGTCGGCGTTGGTGGTGAGGGACGCGAGGCGGCGGTTGAAGCCGACCTGGCCGCCCAGGCGCGTGTTGCCGGAGCCGCCGGTGTTGAGCGTGAGGGCACGAGCCGTCTCGTCGGAGTCGAGGGCGCCGTTGATGACGATGTCGCCCGCCGCGGTCGTGATGGTGGTGTCGGCCAGGAGCGTGACGGGCCCGGCGAAGCCGACGCCGCCCGAGCCGGTGCTCGAGAGGTTGCCGTTGAGGGTGGTGGCGCCGGTGTAGAGCTGCGAGCCGGTGGTGACGACCTGACGCAGGCCGACGCTCGCGCCCGTCACGGTGAAGGCGGTGATGTTGCCGTGCGTTGCGTCGGGGCGCGTGCCCACGGGGCTCGCGAAGAGGACGGTGCCGGAGGAGCCGGCGTTGGCCGTGAGAGAGAAGTCGCCGCCCCGGGCGTTGACGAACCCGGTGACGGAGATGTCGTCGCCCGCGGTGGCGCCGGCGGTGCGGAGGATCGAGTTGCCGGTGATCTCGAGCGTGCCCTCGATCTCGACGCCGCCCGCGACGACGGACGCGAGCTCGCCGCTCAGGCTCACGAAGCCCGTGTACTCCTGCGGGCCGCTGGTCTCGACGCTGCGGAGGATGATGCCGTTGGAGGCGGTGGCGTCGAGCGAACGCAGCTGCGTGACGCCGCCGACGTCGTCGTTGAAGCGGATGTCGCCGGCGGTGGCGACGAGCGTCAGGTCGCGGGGCGGGGCGCTGGAGTCGAGCGTGGAGTCGAAGGTGATCGACGACCCCCGCAGCGTCATGTCGCCCTCGAGGAGGGCCGCGCCGGTGTATCGCTGCGCGCCGATCGTGGTGATGTTGGCGGCGAGAGAGACGCCCGAGCCGTCGGCGACCGTGAGCGTGCCGAGCGGCGAGGTGTTGCCGACGGGGCCGAACAGGTTGACGCCGGCGGTGGTGGTCGCGAAGCGCACGTCGCGCGGCGAGCCGTCGCTGTTGAGCGTGCCGTTGATGAAAATGCGCCCGTCGCCGGGGAAGCCGCCGCCGGGGACGACCGCGGCGTCGAGGTCGGCCGTGAGGACGACGTTGTCGTTGTAGTTCTGATCGCCCACGGTGCGGACGATCGAGGCGCCCAGCGTCGTGGTGCCGGCGGCGTCGGTCTCGAAGAGGCCGAGCGTGCCCGTAGCGCCGATGTTGCCCTGGATCGTGGTCGAGGGAGAGTTGATGATGATGCTGTTGAGGTCCGCCCCGCGCGAGTCGATCGTGGAGGCGAAGAGGACCGACGAAGTGCCGGTGACGGTCGTGATAAAGGAGTCGAGCAGGACGGGCGCGTCGAACATTAAGTCCTCGCCCGTCACGTCGCCGTCGAGCACGATCTGCGATCCCCGGAAGGTCTGGTCGCCCGACGCGACGCCGCCGCCCAGCAGCTCGACGCGTCCGTCGCCTGCGTCGAGGGTGAGGTCGTCGCCCGCGGCGCCGCTGATCTCGCCCGCGACCACGATGTGGTCGTCCGCGCCGCCGGCGGTGGTGACCGTCGAGTCGCCGGCGATGGCCAGGGTCGAGTTGAAGCGGATGTCGCCGGAGAAGAGCGAGGTGAGTGCGCCGTCGAGGGCCACAGGGCCGGAGTAGGCCTGGCCGAAGCGTGTGTCGACGCCGTTGAGCGCGATCGACCCGCCGGAGGCCGTGAGGCGGCTGACGCGCTGGGAGCCGCCGACCTGCCCGCCGAAGACGATGTCGCCGAGCGTGCCGCCCCGCGCCTCGAGCACGCGGTCGTTGCTGGCGAGGTCGGCGTCGACCGTGCCGGTGAAGGTCACGTCCGCGCCGTTGGGCGCCGCGCCGTCGTTGCTCGTGTCGGCGAGGAAGTCCGTCTCGAGGACGGCGGGGCCGGTGATGGTGATGGCCTGGCCGTCGGTGATGATGTCCGCCCCCAGGCGGTTGGTGGCGCCGGCGAGGGTGATCGACCCGCCCGTGCCGCGGAGCTCGTCGCCGATCACGACCTCGCCGCCCGATCCGCCCATGCGGAGGGTGGTGTCGGCGGTGAATGTCGTGGGGCCGGCGAGCGTCAGCGTGCCGGTGCCGTTGGCGCGCCCGAAGATGCGCGAGCCGACGTTGTTGAGGAAGGCGAGCTGCGCGTCGGAGACGGCGAACTCGCCGGGGTTCTGCGCCCCGCCGCCCACGCGCACGTCGCGCGAGATCGTCACGGGCTGGAGGGCCAGCGCGCCGTCGCCCGCCGCGTTCACGGTGAAGTCGATCGTGTCGGCGGTGAGCGTGAGGACCGAGCCCGCGGCGGGGGCGACCTCCGCGTCCACCGAGATCGCGCCGGTGACGGCGCGGAGCTCCATCGAGCCGGCGGTGGTGACGAAGCCCGTGGCCGAGCCGACGGAGCCGATCGAGAAGCCGTCGGAGTCCGCGAAGAAGCTCCCCGAGCCGGAGGTCGAGCCCGCGACGGTGTTGACGTCGTTGGAGGTGTTCGTGAAGACGTACTGGCCGCCGCCCAGGAAGAGGAGCGAATCGGCGATCACCGCGCCCGTCTGGTTCGCCGCGCCGGCGACATTGAACGCCAGCTCGCGCCCCGGGTCGGCGACGACGCCGGCGGTGTTGAGCGACCCCGCCGCGAGCGTGACGCGGCCGGCGAACCCCGCGAGCGACAGGTTGCTGGTGGTCATCAGGCCGGAGGTGGTCGCGCCGAAGGTGACGTCGGCGAAGTTCTGGAAGAGGGCGAGCTCGGCGTCGTCGAGGTTGAACGTGCCGGTCGTGCCGGAGCCGATACCCGCGGTGACGTTGGTGCGCGGCGCGACGACGCCGGAGGCCGTGCCGGGGAAGGTGAGCGTATCGATGACGACGGTGTCGGCGCGGAGGGCGAGCGTGCCGGTGTGGCCGGCGTCGCCGACGGTGGCGCCGCCGGCGCCGCCGAGGATGCCCGACGTGCCGAGGCCCGGGTTGATCGCCGTGCCGGTGACGGTCAGGTCGCCGGCGCCGACGACGCGCACAGTGGAACCCTGGGCGAACTCGACGCCCGAGGAATTCATGCCGCTGGTGCGTGAAGTGCCCGTGATCGTGAGGTCGCCGCCGGCGGTCGAAATCTGGCCGGCGCCGCCGGTCAGGAGGACGCCGTGGTTCAGGTCGGCGGTGCCCGTCGCGCCGACACCGACGACGGTGAGGGCGCCCGAGCCCGCGTTGCTCAGCGTGCTGCCCGCGACCACGAGCCCGGCGGCGCCGGTGCCGTTGACGGTGGATGCGCCCAGGCCCACGACATTCATCGCGCCCGCGGAGCCGACGACGCTCGAGGCGGTGATGAGCCGCACGCCGATGTTGTTGTTGCCCGCGAGCGCGTTGGTGACGTTGCCGCCGGCGCCGTAGATATCGATCGCGCCGCCGATGATCGACGCGGCGTTCTCGATTTGCACGCCCGCCGCGTTCGCGCCGCTGGCGGAATCGAAGCCGACGCCCCGGATCATGATGCTGCCCGCGCCGGTATCGATCGTCGCGCCGTCGATGCGGACGCCGACGGGGTCGCTCGCGGTGCCGCGCGCCGCCGAGGCGCGGAGGTCGGCGCCGAAGCCGGCGCTGAGCGGGTCGGTGCCGAGCGCGATCGACTGGTCGCCGCCGGCGAGGACGAGGTCGCCGCCCGCGGTGGTGATCGACGCGCCGGACTCGATGCGGATCTGGCCGACGGCCGGGTTGGGGTCGCTATCGCCGCCGTGGTTGGCGATCATCTCGACGTTCAGCTCGCCGCCGCCGGCGGCGGTGATGGCGACGCCGGACTCGACGATGATGCTGTTCGCGGCCTCAAGGCGGAGCGTGGGCGAGCCGGAGCCGGCGGTCCGGGTGATGTTCGCCTGCACCCGGATGTCGCCGTCCTGCGAGCCCGTCGCGCCCGTCGTGACGGTGACGCTCGTGCCGGCGTCGAGGCGCGTGGCGATGTCCGCGGCGCTCACCGTCGAGTCGTCGGCGGACGGCGTGAAGACGTCCGGCGTGTCGCCGCCGAAGGAGCCCCCGCCGGTGGCGCCGGCGACGATGTTCACGTTGCGCGGGTCGATGAGCCACTCGCCGGAGCGCCCGGCGCTCGCGGAGGCGTCGAGGCGCGAGCCGTTCACGCTCAGGTGCTGCTTGCCGCTGGTCTCGATGAACCCGCCGTCGCCGCCCTGCGCGCCGCCCTTGGCGCTCACAGCCGCGTGCACGCGCGCCGTGTCGTCGGCGTAGAAGACCACGTCGCCGCCGTCGCCGCGCCGGGTCGCGTCCGCGCGGACCGTCGTCGTCTCGTTCACGGCGATGACGTCGGCGTTTGCGAGATCGCCCCGGCCGCGGATGTCGCCGCCGATGAGGACGCGCCCGCCGCCCGACGCGCCGCTCGCGTCCAGCGTCGCGCCGAAGAGACCGACGTGCTGGCCCGTCACTTCGATCGTGCCGCCGGTCGTGGTTGCAACGCGGTTGCCGTCGTCGATGCGCAGGGCCGCGCGCTGGTCGCGGGCGTCGATCGTGCCGTCCACGACGACGGCGCCGCGCCCCTTGCCCTCGACACGCACGTCCTTCGCGCGCGTCGTGCCGCTCGCTCGGATGGCCATGCCGTACACGTCGCCCGCGGCCATCACCACGCGCCCGCGCGGGGCGTCGATCGCGCCTGTGTTCGTGATCGCCGCGCCGAGCGTGCCCTCCAGGGCCTGACCGCTCACGCGCACGTGCATGGCCGAGTCGCGGCTGGTGACGACGACGTCGCGCCCCGCCGCCATCGCGACGGCGCCGTCCGGGGCCACGATCTGGCCGACGTTGGCGACGGTGGCGCCGACGAGCGACACGGAGCGGGCGTTGATCGAGCCCTCGTTGATCACCGAGCCGGACATGCCCGTGACGCGGTCCACGCCGCGCACGAAGTCGGCGTCGCTCATGCGCCCGGCGCCCGCGAAGAGGCCGGCGACGTTGACGGTCGCGTTCTGGCCGAAGACCACGCCCGCGGGGTTCACGATGTAGACGCGCCCGTTGGCGAGGAGGCTTCCGTCGATGCGCGTCGGGGCCGCGGAGTTGATGCGGTTGAGGACGCGGCTGGACTCATTGGGCTGGACGAAGCGGACGCTCTCGTTGGCGCCGATGTTGAAGTTGCGGTAGTTGATGATGCTGCGGTCGCCGGCGCGGATGACGGTCTGGTTCCCGTCGCGCGTGATGCTGACGTTGCCGCGGACGACGTGGGCGCCCTCGGGCCCGGCGAGCGAGGGCGCCGCCAGGACCGCGGCCAGGAGGCCGCCGGCGAGCCCCGGCCGCCACGCGAGGACCGTCCCGGCGTCGGCGCCCGTCGCCATCGCGACGGCGCGGGCGATGAGCGAGCGGGGCGTGGGGGTGCTGTTCGCGCGCGGCGTGTGCAGCGTCATGATCGGTTCTCCTCCCGGCGGCGCTGCCGCCGGTCGATTCGTGTCGTTCTCACGGGGCCGACGCGGGGAGGCCTTCGGCCCCGTCTCGCCTTGGTTCGCGGCCCGTCGTTCCCTGTCCCTTCGCACGCCCGGGCGTGGCGGATCGTTCTCCGTCCCGCCCGGGCGGTTGTTTCCGCCGTCCTTCTATTTAGTAAAGGATGGTCAGCATGAAGTGCAACTCGTTATCGCCCGCGTCGACCCGCTCGGTCGGCTGCTCGACGTCGTTGACGGCGAAGCCCCAGTCGAGCCGCGCCGTGAGGTAGCGCTTGAAGTGGAACTCCGCGCCCACGCCGACACCGACGAGCGTCTGCTCCTGCTCGCCCGGCTGCGGGAAGGAGACGTCGGTAACGCCGACGTCCACGAATCCCTTCGCGATGAGGTCCCAGTCCGTCCGCCCGAACTCCTCGCTCGGGGCGAAGCGGAAGTTATCCATGTGCATCCAGGGCTTGACCCAGTCCTGGCGGCGGCCGTTGATCGTGCCGGGGGGCGAGATCCTCCACGCCCGCGGGATGTGGTAGCGGTACTCGGCGCTGGCGATGACGACGGTGTCGCCCGCCGCGACACTCTCGGGGTAACCCCGGACGCTGAACATGCCGCCGGCGATCTCCTGCTCGGAGGGGATGAGGCGGTTGTTGAAGGCGTACTGGCCGCGGAGTGCGACGGCGATCTCGTGCGCGAGCGTCGTGGGCCCGCGCTCGCCCCCCTCGTAGGCGTCGCCGATGAGGGGCTCGAGGTAAAAGCCGTGGGAGAAGTCCCACTTGAGCGTCTGCCAGTCCTCGTCCACGGGCGTGCGGCCCAGACGGTTGAGGTCGCTGAAGTTAACGCCCGACAGATCCCCCTCCTGCACTTCGAAGGTGAGCGCGGCGTACGTCTGCGAGACGTCGGTCACGCGCTCGGCGCGGAGGCCGATGTACGGAACGGCGTACTGCTCCTTGCCGGTCTCGAGGAAGAGGTCGTTGGTGGACTTGACGCTCTGCCAGCGCAGGCCCCCCACCGCGTCGAGGAAGAGCTGGCGGCGCTGCAAGACGTTCCACGCGACCTCGGCGCCGACACCGTAGTTCTGCCCGCTGAAGGCCTCGTCCGCGAAGCCCACCTCGCTCGCGTCGTACTCGGAGAAGGAGCCGTAGACGCGCATCCTGATCTCGTCGGAGCGGAGCGGGAAGTCGTAGCTGGCCAGGAAGGCGTTGCTCTCGTCGAGGCCGCCGGTGATGTAGTCCAGCCGCAGGATGTCGTCGCTGCCGGTGAGCTGGTTGTGCACGAAGCCGATGCGCTCGCGCAGGCGGTTGGTCTCGTCCGTGCCGGTGTTGGAGATCTGGCCGTAGATCGTCCAGGGCTTGGTCTCGTTGACGATGTAGTCGAGCGCGACGGTGCCCTCTTCCTCGCCGGGCGAGACGCCCACGTCCACGCGCCTGCCGGGGTGGCGGTTGAGGCGGTAGACGAAGTCGTCGATCGCGTCCTTGCGCACCAGCTCGCCCGGCTGCACGGGGGACTGCTCGCGGATGCGCCGGTGGAGGCCGGCGGCGCTGTTCACGCGCTCCATCTCGCCCCGCCCGATCTTCTTCTCGAAGCGCTCGCCCGCGGCGATCGTGCGCACCGGGCCGACGACGCCCATCCACACCACCAGGCGCATGTCGCCGTCGCGCGTGGGGCGCAGGTCCTCGCCCGTCTCGAGGTTCAGGTCGTCCGGGTGGGGCTGGACGACGACGCTCGCGAGGCCCCGGGCCTGGAGCGACTCGACGATGCCCCGGGCGACCGCGGCGAGCGCCCCGCCGGTGAACGTCGCGGCGTTGCCGGCGTTGACATCGGCGAGACGCATGGTGGTGGTCTGGTCCGACCCGGCGGTCGAGACGAAGCCGCCGGGGACGACGCCCAGGCGCACCGGCGTGTTGAGGATCTCCTCGGCGCTGGGTTGCTGCGGGTGCTCGGTGCGGTACTCGATGAGGAAGCGTCCGACGCGGTAGGTCTCACCCTCCTCGACGGGCGCGGCGCCCGGCCGGCCCGAGGCGGCGACGCCGACGAGACGCTCGCTGCCCGGCTGGCCGGGGCGGATGGCGTTGACGTCGAGGGGCTGCGCGGTCGTCGGCTGTCCCTGACCCCCGGCGCCGGAGCCCACGCCCGCGAGCAGGGCGAGGGCGCACAGCGTCATGCGGGCGTCGGTCTTGGTGCGTGCGGCGTGCATCAGCGTCCGGCTCCGGGTTGGGCGTGCGCGCGGCCGCAAACACGGCCGGCTCGGCAAGCCCGAAGATTAGCGCAGCGCCCGGGGCGGCGGGGAACCGGCTGGGCGCGGCGAGGCGGCCGCGGCGCTTCGTGAATCGCTTGTCATGCGCCGCACTCCGCGGCGCAAAAAGTGCGAAGGCCCCGGTTTTCACCGGGGCCTTCGCCGCACCGGATGCGGTGCGCGGGGGGTTCACACGGACGGGGCGCTTACGAGCAGGCGCCACCGCCGAAGACGTCGAAGAAGGCCTGGAGGTCCTGGTTGTCCGGGAAGAGGCCGTCGTTGTTGAAGTCGATGTCGTTGCAGTTGCCGGTGCTGCACGCGCCGCCGCCGAAGACGTTCAGGAAGTCCTCGAGGTCCTGATTGTCCGGGAAGAGGCCGTCGTTGTTGAAGTCGATCGAATCGCACTGCGGCGTGGGCGTGAAAACGGCGTTGAAGTCGAGCCAGCCGGGGTTGACCGAGGCGCCGTAGTCGCTGACCTTGATCGTGTAGGTCGTGCCGGCGTTGACGGGGAGGTTGAAGATCTCGGACTGGAGCGTGCCGTTCGAGTCGTCGTTGCAGGCGATCTGCGGGCCGCCCTGCGTGCACGAGCCGGTCGCGCAGCCGCCCTGGTTCACGGAGACGACCGTGTCGTAGTCGCTGCCGGCGGTGTTGAGCGTCAGGTAGCCGCTGGCGGAAGGCGTGAAGCGGTACCAGACGGAGCTGTTGTTGCCGCTGAGGCCGCAGCTCTGGGTGTTCTCGCACGCTTCGCCCGTCGCGTTGCGGGCGTCGAGGAGGGCGGGGTCGAAGGTGCCGTAGCCGGCGGGCATGACGGTCGCGTCCGCGCAGTTGTCGTTCGGCGGGACGTACTCGTCGAAGTTCAAGTTGAAGTCGAGCCGGCCGCCGCCCGGGGCGTTGTAGTCATCGACGCGGATGAGGACGCGCTGATTGGCCGCGAGCTCGACGCCGGTGACGACGGAGAGGAGGCCGGTGCCGCCGTCGTCGTCGCAGGCGATCATCGGGTTGCTGAAGCAGTTGCCGTTGATCGAGAAGGGGCAGCCGCCGAAGAGGGACGGCCCGAGGACGTGGATCACGGTGTCAAAGTCGCTGCCCTCGGTGTCGATGCTGAGGAAGCCGTGATCGGGGGCGGTGAAGTCGTACCAGACGCTGTTGGAGTTGCTCGTGGCGCCGCACGTGGTGCCGCCCTCGCAGGTGGCCGTCGTCGCGGTGTCGGTGCCCTGGATGTTGCCGTAGAACCCGAACGCGCTGGGGATGTCGATCGCGTTGGGGCAGGTGTCGTTGCTCGGCGGGGCCGCGGCGAACGAGAGGTTGAAGTCGAGGTCGCCGCCGCCGCCGGGCGCGGTGCCATAATCCGAGACCTTGATCTTGTAGGTCTGGCCGATGTACATCGGGATATTGACGAGCTGGCTCTGCAGGCCCGCGCCGCCGTCGTCGTCGCACGCGACGACGCTCGGCGCCAGGTACGCGCCGCTTGGGAAGAGGAAGAACCCGCACGAGCCGTACAGCGACAGGACCGTGTCGTAATCGCTGCCGTTCGTGTTGACGCTGAGCAGGCCGGTGCTCGGGGCCGTGTAGGTGTAGAAGACCGAGTAGCTCTCGCCCGCGGCGCCGGCCTCGCAGTCGGCCTGCGGCTCCTGGCTGCGCTGCGTCGCCCACACGGTGCTGACGACGGCGGGGTTGTACGACGTGCCGGCGATCGCCGTGGCGCCCGAGCAGAAGTCGTTGCTCGGGTTGTAGTAGGTCAGCGTGTTGTACGCGTTGACGAAGCCGTAGCCGAAGTCGGTGTCGTATCCGGCGGCCCCGAGGTCGACCGAGGCGAAGCGGGTGGCGTTCGAGGACTGGCCGACGGTCGCGTTGGGGAACTGCGAGCGGTGCAGGGCCGCGACGCCCGCCGCGTAGGGCGAGGCGAAGCTGGTGCCGTCCACCCAGGCCACGTCGCCGCCGGCGTAGCCGTTGGCGCCGGTGCGGTCGAGCGTGCGGATGTCGTCGCCGGGCGCGGAGATGTCGAGGCCCGTGCCCCAGTTGCTGAAGCCCGCACGGTTGCCGGCGCTGTTCATCGCGGCGACGCTGATCACGAAGGCGGCGCTAGCGGGGTAATTGAGGTTCGGGTCGCTGTCGTTGCCGGCCGCGGCGAAGTGCAGCATGTTGTTGTTGCTGTAACTGTCGTCGATGGCGGTGTTGAGAGCGGCGGAGACCGAGCCGCTGGACCAGCTCATGTTGTGCTGGCGCGAGCCCTGCGTCACGCCCCAGTTGATGGCGTTGACGTTCCAGGAATGGCTGAAGCCCTCCCACGGGTTGCCGCAGGGGTTGTTGTCCGCGATCTTGGCGTTCATGATGCGCGACCCGCCCGCGACGCCGGCGCAGTCGTTGCCGTTGTTGGTGATTGCGGAGATGCAGCCCGAGACCGCAGTGCCGTGATTCTCGCAGGAGTTCGACGGCGCGCCGTCGCCCACGCCGCCGGCAGCGCCGGTGGTGAAGTCGCGGCCGTTGGCCCAGTTGAGGTCGGGGTGATTGGTCTGGCACCCCTCGTCGGTCACGAGCGTCGTGATCGTGGAGTGGCCGGTGGTGATGTTCCACGCCGCCTCGGCGTTGATGTTGCCGTCCGCGTCGTGCATGCCCCACTGGTCCGCGTACTCGGGGTCGTCGGGCTCGAGGTTCATCTTCATGGAGACGAACGCGTCGGGCTCGCTCCACTCGAACGTCGCGTCGATGGCCATGCGGTTGGCCTGGGCCAGCACGTCGAAGCCGTTGCGGTGCGCGCTGCGGAGGATCGCGCCCCCCTCGAAGGAGCCGAACGGCGCCTGCGCGACGGCCATGTCGGGCGCGCCCTTGGCGAGAGCCATCGCCATGTCGGCGCGGAACTCGGGGGCCACGCGCACCATCACGCGCTGCGTCGGCACGAAGAAACCGCCGTCGCCGATGTTCTCGTGCAGGGGCGCCGAGAAGACCGGGGACGCGAACTCGACGCCGGCGTTGCCCAGGACCGCCTCGATCTTGGCGCGGGCGTCGGCGAGGTCGCGGGCGGGCTGGGCGAGCTTCACGAAGACCAGCCCGTCGCCGGTCATGGTGTGGCCGGTGGTGGCCGCTCCTGCCCGGGCCGCGGCGGCCCCGGCGGCCGCTTCGGCCGCGCCGGCGGGCACGTTCGCGCCCATCTTGACGGCGATGCGCGTAGGGTCGAGTCGGAGCGCGATCAGCACACCGTCAACGAAGTAGTAATTCTGCGTCGCGGGGTCCTGCGAGAGAGCGACCGGGCGGGCGGCGAGGCGTGCCATCATTTCGCGGTAGGCCGAATCATCGCCGTCGAGGGCGCGGGCGAGCGCCTCGTTCTGGCCGTCGGGCCAGGGCATCTGACGCGCAACGCGGTGGCCCTTCACAAGCCCGGCCTCATCCGCCGCGCCATCAACAACGAAGCTCCCCTCGACGGGGACGCCGCCGGTGGGATCGACGACGTACGTCCGGCCGTTGTTCGCGTTGTCGTTCGCCGCGAAGAGGCTCGCGGCCATTCCTGCTGCGCTGAAGAGCGCGAGCCCGAGATTCAAGTTCTTTCGCATGTGACACTCCCTAATGAGAAAAAAGACCCATTCCAACCTTGAAAGCGGAGGAACGGTGAGGACCGGCCAGAGATTTTTCATTGTCGGCCCATGTCAGAGGGCTGAGGGCCCTTGGGGCGTGCCGCCGATCACGCGGCGGATGCCCGGCGGGGTGTCGTCCCGCAGCTCGTCCGGCAGCGCGCCGGCCGGGGCGTTCTGAAAGCAGACGGGCCGGCACCAGCGCTCGATGGCCCGAGGGCCGACGGCGGTGGTCGCCGGCGCGTTGCTTGAAAAGAGCGGTCCGCCGTGGACAATGCCGGTCGCCACCCGGACGCCGGTGGGCACACTGTTGAAGATGATGCGCCCGCCGACATGGGTGATCCGGCGGAGGTGCTCGGCGGTCAAGGGGCCACGCGGCGGAAGGTCGTCTTCGTCCGCGAAGAGCGTGACGGTGAGGGAGCCGGGGCCGGGTTCGTCGCTGATCAGCGCATCGATGCGCACGGCGGACCCGACGGATATCGCGGGGCCGAAGATCTCGTCGGGCGGGTGCGTGACGCCCCGCGGGAACTCGCCCCGGTCGAGGACGAGAAGGGGCGAACGCATCGCCCGCCGATCGGCGTCGCTGGGCGTCGCGCTCCAGTGGGCGCCGGCCTGGATCGCTTCATCCACGCCTTTATAGAAATTATCGGCGACGGCGCGTGAGAGGAGGCGGCGGGCGGGTGCGTCCGCGAAGCGCAGTGTGAGCGCGGCGGCCATCCATGTGCGCGCCTCGGCGCCGATCGTGAGCACAATCCCCGGCTTGGTGCACTGCTGGCCGTGGCGCGCGAGGACGGATTGCGCGAGCGCATCGGCGATCTGCTCTTTCCGGCGCTCGAAGGCGCTGGGCAGCACGAGGACAGGGTTGGGGCTGCCCATCTCGGCGAAGACGGGGATCGGGAGCGCTCTCTCGCGCGCGGTCTTCTCGATCGAGAGGCCGCCGGCGACGGAGCCGGTGAAGCCGACCGCCACGACGCGCGGGTGCTGCACGAGGGCGCGCACCGGCGCGAGGTCGCTCGTCTCGTGCTTCATGTACACCAGCGCGAGCTTGCCGTCCTCGCATGCGCCGTACGCCGCGGCGACGATCTCGGCGATGAGCCGGCCCGTGCGCGGGTGCGCCGGGTGCTCCTTGACAACGACGGGGCACCCCGCCGCGACCGCGCTCGCGCTGTCGCCGCCGGCGACGCCGTACGCGAGCGGGAAGTTGCTCGCGCCGAAGACGGCGACGACACCCGGCAGCGGGACGAGCATCGAGCGCACATCGTGCGGCGGCCCGATCGCGGCTTCGCCGGCGGCCGGCGGGCGGTCGATCGCGGCACGGACCCACGACCCCTCGCGCACCAGGGCGGCGAACATCCGCCACGTGCGCGTCATGCGATCAAACTCGGGCGCGAGCTCTTCGGCGGTGTACGCCGTCTCTTCGGCGCAGACGGCGATGATCTCCGCGCGCCGCGATTCCAACGCCGCGGCGACGCGCTCCATGCGGTCCGCGCGTTCGGTACGAGGGTGGAGATGCGGTGCGCACGCCGAGAGCGAGGAAAAAGGGTCGGCGTGGATAGACGTGCGAACGCCGACGTTCATGCGCGGATCGTACAAGACGCCGTCTCGGCGGATCGCGCGTTGCCGGGTGTTCGTCGTCCTTGACTCCCCGCCTCGGCGCCCACCCCCCGTTTGTTTGGTATCCTTCCGGCGTGCTGGCGCGGGTGCCATCCTACCTGTTGACAGGCATCGACGCCTCCCCATGCGAGGTCGAGGTCGATTACGACCAGTCCGACCTGCAGCAGCGGCCCGTCGTCGTCGGGCTCCCTGACGCGGCGGTCAAGGAGTCGATCGAGCGCGTCAAGTCGGCGCTGATGAACAGCGGCTTCGGCTTCCCGCTCGGGCGACTGCTTGTGAACCTCGCGCCGGCGGACCAGCGGAAGGAAGGCCCGCAGTACGACCTGCCGATCGCCGTCGGGCTCCTCGCGGTGCAGGGCGTCGTCGCAATCGCCGGTGCTGCGCCCGCGCGGCGGGCGTACGTTCCGCCCGGCAAGGAGTCTTCGCTCGCGGAAGCGCCCGCCTTCGACCTGCGCCAATACCTCGTCGCTGGCGAGCTCGCGCTCGACGGGCGCGTGCGCCCGGTGCGGGGCGTGATCGCGATGGCGGCGCTCGCGAAGCAGAGCGGCATGCGGGGCGTGATCGTGCCCGCGGAGAACGCGCCCGAGGCCGCCGTCGTCGAGGGGCTGGAGGTCTACGGCGTTCGGACGCTCAGCGAGTTCGTCGGGCTCGTCACCGGCGCGCTCGACGTGGCGCCGCACCCGTCGCAGGACGTCGCCCGCATGCTCGCCAACGCCGCGGCGAGCGTGGACTTCGCCGACGTGCGCGGGCAGGAAGGCGTAAAGCGGGCGGTCGTCATCGCCGCCGCGGGCGGGCACAACCTGCTGATGCTGGGCCCGCCCGGCACGGGCAAGACGATGATGGCCAAGGCGCTGCCGGGCGTGCTGCCGCCGCTGACGCCCGAGGAAGCGCTGGAGGTCACGCGGATTTACTCCGCCGCGGGGCAGTTGCCCGCGGGCGCGGGGCTCATCACGTCGCGCCCGGTGCGGACGCCCCACCACTCCGCGAGCCTGCCGGCGCTCGTGGGCGGCGGGGCCGTGCCCCGGCCGGGCGAGATCTCGCTCGCGCACCACGGCGTGCTCTTCCTCGACGAGCTGCCGGAGTTCGACCGCGACGTGCTGGAATCGCTCCGTCAGCCGCTGGAGGACCACTGCGTGACGGTGGCGCGGGCGCACAGCAGCGTGAAGTTCCCCGCGAGCGTCATGCTCGTCGCTGCGATGAACCCGACGCCGAAAGGCGACGTCGCGCCCGGGCTGGTCGGCCAGCGGGCGATGAGCAAGTACCTGGAGAAGCTCAGCGGCCCGTTGCTGGACCGCATCGACATCCACGTCGAAGCGCCGGCGGTCGCGTGGAAAGACCTCGCGGCGGGGTTGTCGCCCGGCGCGGCGCCGCGCGGCATGAGCACGGCGCAGATGCGGGAACTGGTGAGCAATGCTCGCAAGGCGTCCGGCGCGCGGCAGGGGCCGATCGCGAACGCGCGGTTGTCGGGCAGGCAGCTCGATCGTTTTGCGCCGATGGACGAAAAGGCCAGGACGCTCCTCGAGCAGGCGATGACCAACATGGGCCTCTCGGCCCGCGCGTACGACAAGGTGCGGCGCGTGGCGCGGACGATCGCGGACCTCGCGGGCGCGGAGATGCTCGCCTTCGAGCACGTGGGCGAGGCGGTGCAGTACAGGTTGCTCGACAGGAAAGTGTGACGGAGAGACGGAGAGACGGAGAGATGAAGAGACGAAGAGACGGAGTGAAGAGGAAGAAAACGGAAAAGAGGAAAAGTGGGAAAGCGGAAAATGAAAAGGCGGGCGACGGCCGCTGCTCACGCTGCGTTCTTCCAAGACCTCCGCGATTCGCCAAAGACCCGCAGCCGCCTTGAGCCTCGGGCGTACAAAGGATCAGCCATGAAGACCGCCTCCATCCTCGCTCTGTCCGCCGCGGCGGTGCTCGCCGCGTGCGATAACTCCTCGTCGCAGCCCGCCGCGGGGACGGCGCCGGCCGCCGCCCCCACCACCGGCGTCAGCGTCGCGGTGCAGCAGCCCGGCCCGCTGGTCGAGCCGGCCGACCGCGTACGCGTGGGGCCCAAGCTGCCGATCGCGATCCCGCCCTCCGTGAACGCCGAGACGCCGGGGAACAAGCTCCTCCGCGGGGCGGGCGAGTGGGGACCGGGGAACGCCAGCGGCGTGACAGAGCTTGCGCCGGTCGAGGGGAAGGAGTGGGTGCTCGTCGAGGTGGAGCCCAGCAACAAGAAAAGCCTGCTGGGCAAGAGCGTTGCCACCGCGGAGCGCGTGCTGCCGCCGATGATTCTGACCGAGGGGGAGAACGGCCAGCGCACCGAGGCGTTGGGGTTCCTCTACGAAGACGCGGGGCTGCGCAAGGTGCAGCTTGATCCAGATGCGCCGCTGCGCGGGCTCTCGCAGGCGCCGATGCTCCTGGCGTCGCGGAGCGACCAGCGCCTGTGGCTGATCTTCAGCGTGCCCAAGGGCACGGCGGTGCAGAGCTTCTGGCTCGGGCCCAAGAAGATGGCCGAGTGGCAGCCGGCCGTGAAGGTCAACTGAGCAGCAGCCGCGTCGTGATCTGCACGAGCAGGAACGCGTAGGCCCCCGCCGCGAGATCGTCGAGGAGGATGCCCCAGCCACCGGGCACGCCCTGCAGCCCCCGCGCCGGCCACGGCTTCACGATGTCGAGGAGCCGGAACGCGAGGAATGCGCCCAGGAGCGTGAGGGTGAACGCGCGCCAGTCGGCGAAGACGGCCGCGGGGAGGAACATCAGCGGGATGCACTGCCCCGCCGTCTCGTCCGCGACGACCTCCGCCGGGTCGTGGCCGAAGCGCGCCTCCGCGGCGGTGCCCTGCGTCACGCACGCAAGTGAAAAAGCGATCAGCACGCACGCGAGCGTGCCGTGGTAAACGCCCGAGCCCAGTCCGCCCGCGCCGGGGTGGAAACCGGCGAGCCAGAGCCCCGCGGTGAGCGCAATAGGCGGGATGGAGCCGAACGTGCCGCTGGCGACCGGCGCGTGCCCCAGGCCGAAGACGGTGACGAGCGCGAGGGACGATCGGCGCACGGGTGAAGACTAGGAAGCGAGCAAGCGAGCGAACGGGCCGGGGCAAGAAGCGACAAAGGGGTGAGCGGGTGTGGCGCGCTCGTTCACCTGTTCACCTCCCCGCCTGCTCACCTCCCCATCTTGCCTTACGGCCCTTGTCCCCAGCGTGTTTCTCCGGTGGACTTTCGCGTTCTGACCGCTATTCTCTCTCCAGTTTGCGCGCGTCGCGCCCGCCGCGGCCTCCGGCCGCTTCCCTTGATCGAACGTCCGCTCGCTTGCTCCGTCATGCCCAAACGCACGGACATCAAGACGATCCTCGTCCTGGGCTCGGGGCCCATCGTCATCGGCCAGGGGTGCGAGTTCGACTACTCCGGGACGCAGGCGTGCAAGGCCCTGCGGAGCGAGGGGTACCGGATCGTGCTGGTCAACAGCAACCCGGCGACGATCATGACGGACCCGGCCTTCAGCGACCGCACCTACATCGAGCCGATCACGCCCGAGAGCGTCCGCAAGATCATCCAGAAGGAGAACGCCCGGGGGCCGCGCATCGACGCGGTCCTGCCGACGCTGGGCGGGCAGACGGCCCTCAACTGCGCCTGCGCGCTGTGGGACGACGGCACTCTCAAGGAGTTCGGCGTCGAGATGATCGGCGCGTCTCGCGAGGTGATCCACCGCGCCGAGGACCGCCAGCTCTTCAAGGACATCTGCGAGAAGATCGGCCTCAGGCTCCCCAAGGCCAAGACCGTCACGAGCCTCGCGGACGCGGAGACGTTCCTGCAGGAGATCGGGCTCCCCGCGATCATCCGGCCCGCGTTCACGCTCGGCGGCACGGGCGGCGGCATCGCGTACAACCGCGAGGAGTTCGTGGACATCGTGCAGCGAGGCCTGCGCGCCAGCATGATCGGCCAGGTGCAGATCGACCAGAGCGTGATCGGGTGGAAGGAGTTCGAGCTCGAGGTCGTCCGCGACAAGAAGGACAACTGCATCATCGTCTGCGGCATCGAGAACATCGACCCGATGGGCGTGCACACGGGCGACTCGATCACGGTCGCGCCGATCCTCACGCTGACGGACAAGGAATACCAGGCGATGCGCGACGCGGCGATCGCCATCATGCGGGCCGTGGGCGTCGAGACCGGCGGCAGCAACGTGCAGTTCGCCGTCAACCCCGACCCCGCGCCCGGCCCGGACGGCAGGAAGCCCTTCGAGATGGTCGTGGTCGAGATGAACCCCCGCGTGTCGCGCAGCAGCGCGCTGGCGAGCAAGGCGACGGGGTTCCCGATCGCGAAGATCGCCGCCAAGCTCGCCGTGGGGTACACGCTCGACGAGCTGCGCAACGACATCACGGGCACCACGAGCGCGTGCTTCGAGCCGACGATCGACTACTGCGTCGTCAAGATGCCCCGGTGGACGTTCGAGAAGTTCCCCGAGGCGGACGAGACGCTGACAACGCAGATGAAGTCCGTCGGCGAGGCGATGGCGATCGGCCGCACCTTCAAGGAGGCGCTGCAGAAGGCCATCCGCAGCATGGAGGTCAAGCGCTTCGGCCTGGGCCTGGACCGCAACGACAAGTGGCTCGCGGCGATGCGGGCGGTCGAGCACGACCAGCTCGTGCTGGATGTGATGGGAGCCGCCGCTCCGCCCCGCGGCGACCGGGCGGAAGGGCAGGCCGCGGAGGGCGCGGCGGCCGCGGACACCGGGCTGCGCACCGCCGACGGCCAGCCCATCGAGTGGCCCATCGCGCTCGACAAGCTCAGCCGCAAGCTCGCGGTGCCCAGCCAGGGCCGTCTCTACTACATCCGCTACGCCTTCAAGATGGGATGGAGCGTCGAGCGCGTCAACGCGCTGACGAACATCGACCCGTGGTTCCTCGACCAGATCCGGCAGCTCGTGGAGTTCGAGGACACCCTCTGCGACTCCAAGAGGCTCGAGGACGTGCCGCGCGAGGTGCTCTTCGAGGCCAAGCAGCTCGGCTACAGCGACGCGCAGCTCGCGAACCTGTACTTCGGCAAGCTCACCACGGAGACGATCCTCGCCGTCCGCGCGCGGCGCAGGGACCTCGGCGTGACGCCGGTCTTCAAGCAGGTGGATACCTGCGCCGCGGAGTTCGAGGCGATCACGCCGTACTACTACTCCACATATGAAAGCGGCGTCCGGCATTCGGGGAGCGGTGTTCATGCCCGGGTGAAGACGGATGCCGAATCTCGGATCATGAACCCCGCGGAGGATGAAGTCCGCGTCTCCGAGAAGCGCAAGGTCGTCATCATCGGCGGCGGGCCCAACCGCATCGGCCAGGGGATCGAGTTCGATTACTGCTGCGTCCACGCCTCGTACGCTGCGCGGGAGATGGGCTTCGAGAGCGTGATGATCAACTCCAACCCGGAGACGGTCAGCACGGACTACGACACGAGCGACCTGCTCTTCTTCGAACCGTTGACGCTGGAAGACACGTTGAATGTCATCGAGCGCCTGAACGGCGCTCCGTTCTGGGTCGCGGGGCACGTGTTCGACAAGGATCAGTCGATCAGCGGTGATGTTCTCGCACGCGTCGCGGCTGCGCTCCGAGAGAAGAACATCGGCCAGTCGGTTGTTGTCGCCGGGCCCGCGCTGCGCGTCCCGAACGACGAAGTGTGGGTCACTCCGGACGAGCACTCGATTTGGGCTTGGAATCGGTCAACACGAGGCGTGCGCGCGGTTGATCGCGGCGAGTTCTTCGCGGCCGGCGGATCGCTCGAGGACCTCGACGACGCGTGGGCATGCCTTCACGACAGCGAGGACCGCGTCCACGGCGTTATCGTCCAGTTCGGCGGTCAGACGCCCCTCAACCTCGCCAAGGGCCTCGTCGCGGCGGGTGTGCCCATCATCGGCACCAGCGTCGATTCGATCGACCGCGCCGAGGACCGCAAGCGGTTCGACGAAGTCCTCGACAAGCTCAAGCTCCAGAGGCCCGCCGCGGGCATCGCCCACTCGCTCGACGAGGCGCTCCGCGAGGCCAGGCGCATCGGCTACCCGGTGCTGATCCGGCCCAGCTACGTGCTCGGCGGCCGCGGGATGGAGGTCTGCTACGACGAGGCGAAGCTGCGGGCCTACATCACGACCGCGCTCAAGCAGGCGGGCCTCGACGACGCGCCGGTGCTGATCGACAAGTTCTTGGACGGCGCGGTCGAGGTCGACGTGGACGTCGTCGCGGACTTTGGCGGAAGAAACGAAGAGACGGGGAGACAAAGAGACGGGGTGAAGAACGGCAGCGCCGTGATCGCGGGCGTTCTCGAGCAGATCGAGCAGGCCGGCATCCACAGCGGCGACTCCGCGTGCACGCTCCCGCCCGCCTCCCTCCCGCCGCCGATCGTCGAGCGCATCGAGGACCTCGCGATCAGCATGGCCCGCGAGCTCGAGGTCCGCGGCCTGATGAACCTCCAGCTCGCCGTCAAGGACGGAGAGATCTACGTGCTGGAGGTCAACCCCCGCGCCAGCCGCACGGTGCCCTTCGTCGCCAAGGCCACGCACACGCCGTGGCCCGCGATCGCCGCCAAGGTGATGATCGGGATGCCGCTGCGCGAAGCTCTCCCGACGCCGCCCCGCAGGAGCGGCGCGCCCGGCTACTGGGCCGTGAAGGAATCCGTCTTCCCGTTCAGCAAGTTCCCCGGCGTGGACGTCGTCCTCGGCCCGGAGATGCGCAGCACAGGCGAGGTCATGGGGATCGACCCCTCGCTCCCCATCGCCTTCGCCAAGAGCCAGATCTCCGCGGGCCAGAAGCTCCCGACCGACCCCGCCAAGGGCGGCGTCTTCGTCTCGGTCCGCGATTCCGACCGCGACGGCGTGGCCCGCGCCGCGAGCATCCTCGCCCGCGCAGGCTTCACGCTCTACGCCACCAGCGGCACCGGCTCGTTCCTCACGGGCAAGGGCGTCCCGGTCACGATCCTCCAGAAGATCGGCGAAGGGGCCCGGCCCAACGTCCTCGACCTGATGCAGAACGGCCAGATCGCGATGGTCATCAACACGCCGACGCGCACCGGCTGGCAGACGGACGAAGGCCGCATCCGCGCCAACGCCGTCCGCCTCAACATCCCCATGATCTCGACCGCGACGGCCGCCGTCGCCGCGGCGCACGCCATCGACGCCATCCGCACGCACGGCTGGACGGTCGCGGCGCTGCAGGACTATGCCCCTCAGGTCGCGGGAGACGGGCTCCCCGAGGTGCCCCGCCCGGCCCGTGCCGTCACCTGAGCGGCCGCTCTTTCAACCCGCGGTGCACCAACTTCCGATGACACGGGGCAATGCCCGGGCAGGAAACGGCAGCGGCCGCGACAAGCCTCGTTGAAGTCAAGCCGGCGCCCCGACCGCCCGCCGCGGCGGGCGCGCTGGCCCCGGCGCCGCCGGCGGCTCCGCCCGTCTCCGCCGCCACCGGCGTGCCCGCGGTCGAGGTCTTGGCGCACGACGAGCTGCGCACCGGCCGCCTCGTCATCCGCGCGGTGCGGGCGAGCGACCGCGACGCGGTGTGCGCGATGCTGGACGCCGCTCGCGCGTCGGTCGCGCCCGTGCTCAATATCTACCAGCCCGGCGAGGACGCCGTCGCGACCTTCCAGCGCCTCGCGAAGGCCGGGCACGACGGCGACGCGAGCGGCCGCGCGTGGCGCCGGCTCGTCACGCTCACCACCGGCGAGCCCGTCGGGATGGTCCATCTCCTCGGCATCGAGCGCGGGCTGACGCCCAAGGGCGACGCGGGGTGGTGGACCGCGCCGCGCCACCGCGGGTGCGGCTACGCCCTCGAGGCGGTGCGGGCGGTCGTGCAGCACGCGCTCGCCGAGCCGCCCCGCGGCCTGGGCCTTTTCATGATCGACGCGGCGATCACGCCCTGCAACGCCGCGAGCGCAAAGGTCGCCGCGGGCGCGGGGTTTGTCTTCACGGGAGAGAACTGCTCAGTCCAACTCGCGGGCGGGTGGGCGTCGCATGAAATCTGGCGCGCCGGCGCGAATTGAACGCACGGTTTTGTCAGCCCCGAAAAACGGTGCACTACTCTTCCGGCGGCCTACGGACTTCGGGCCGATGAAGGGATCGCATGGCACGGTTGCCGATCGAGTCGCTATCACCAACGAGCATCACGCTCCACGGACGCGAGCTCCTCGCGTTCGCGGGGTGCAACTACCTCGGGCTGGGCTCCCACCCGCGCGTCGTGGGCGCGTTGTGTTCGGCCGCCGAGCGCCTGGGCATTTCGACAACCGCGAGCCGCGAAACGACCGGCAACACGCTCTCGCACGAGGCGCTCGAGGCGGAGCTCGCGCAGTTCACGGGCCTGGAGGGGGCGATCCTCTCCGCCGAGGGGTACACGGCGAACTTCACCGCGTTGCAGGCGCTCTCGCGCGACCACCGCGTCGCGCTCATCGACGCGCACGCCCACCGCAGCCTGCGCCACGCCGCCATCGCCGCGGGGCTGCACGTCTGCGAGTACGAGCACCTGAGCGTCGAGTCGGCGGCCTGGCTCGTCTCGCGGCACATGGACCAGGGCGTGGTGGTGATGACCGACAGCGTCTTCGCGGCGGACGGAGCGATCGCGCCGCTGCGCGGGCTGCTGGGGCTCCTGCCGCGCAAGCGCGCGACGCTGCTGGTGGACGACTGCCACGGCCTCTGTGTCCTCGGCCCGGGCGGCCGTGGCTCGATCCGCGCGTCGGACCTCGACGACCCGCGCATCGTCGTCACGACGACGCTCGCGAAGGGGCTGGGGTGCTACGGCGGCGCGGTCCTGGGGACACGGGCGTTCATCGACCGTTGCCAGGAGCAGGCGTGGGTCTACCGCAGCAGCACGCCGCCGCCGCCGGCGATCTGCGAGGCCGTGCGGGCCGCGCTGCGCGTGCTGCGCGACGACGAGACGCTCGTCGCCTCGCTGCGCCGCAACATCGAGCTGATGCGCCAAGGCCTCTTCCTGCTGGGCCTGCAGTTGCCGCCCGAGGGCGTGCCGATCTTTACCTTCGCCGTGAGCCCCGAGGAGCGCATGGAGCGCGTGCACGAGCTGCTGATGGATGAGGGCGTCTTCGCGCCCCTCATCAGCTATCCGGGCGGGCCGGCGGAGCGCTACTTCCGCGTCGTCGTCAACGCCTGCCACACGCCCGAGCAGATCGACCGGCTCTGCACGCTCCTGGCGCGTGCGCTGGACGAAACGCGGATGGGCGTTGAGGTGCGGCGGACGCGGGTTGTGGAAACGAAGCCGGTTGTAACGGTGTGAACTGCGGTTGATTACATCTTGTGCGCCGGGACGGCTTGGCCGCACTCCGGGCACATGCTCAGCGCCCCCGCGGCCGTCTGCACCTGGTACGCGCATCGCGTGCATAACCCGCGACGGATTCGCCGCCGCTCTCGCGCGCCGAACGCCCAGAAGGGAAAACAAATCAGGCTGAGGGGTGCGACGGCCGCGGCCATGATCGATGTGCCGTTCCAGACCCGGCCCCACCAGACGATCCGCTCGACTTGGTCCGCGGCGCCGTGCGCACTTCTGAAGACGGCCGATGAAACATTCATCCGAGCCCACGATGGCAGCTTGCCGACGAGCTCGGCGAGCAGCCCCGGCGTCCGCGCACTGTCGTCCAGCCGCCAATCGGAGTCGTACACCGTCAGGAGGACGCTCCGATACACCTCGTCTCGCGTCGGAGCCCACACGGTGTACCGCGTCCGCACGTGCATTGCGCGGATCAGGAATCGACGGCCGGGCGGCTTGTGCCGGTAGCCTCGAATCCGTGGCTGCCGCCCGGCGCCGCGGAGTCGATTGAGTCGGCCCGCTCTGCGACAAGAACGCGCTTTCCCGGCTCGGTCTCGACGAAGAGAAACACGGTGGAATCCCGCCGGTCCGATGTGCGCTCGACTACACCCGACCAAGCCGGGAAGAACTCGTAGCCGTACGGCCCCCAAGTGATGTCAGTACCGACGATGTTCGTCCGGGTCAGGACGTACCACGAAGTACCCAGAAACGCCACGCACGCAAGAAGTACCAGCGGGTTGCCGATCGCGCGGGCCGTGCGTATCAGCCGGCGAGCCATGTTTGGATGCTACCGCACCTCTTCACCCCGCCTCTTCGTCTTTCCGTCTCTTCTTCTACTTCTTGCCCAAAAGAAAGCCCCGGGCGGGGGCCCGGGGCGAATCGTTGCCAAGGTAGATTTCTCTGCTTACTCGTCCGCGTCCTCTCCGGCTTCCTCGCCCGCCTCGGGCTTGGTCCCCGCGTGCGCCGCGGCCATCTTGGCGGCGAGCACCTGCAGGCGGATCTCCTTGAAGAGGTCCGGGTTGTCCTTGAGGAACTGCTTGGCCACCTCGCGCCCCTGGCCGATGCGGGTCTCGCCGTAGCTGAACCACGCGCCCGACTTCTGCACCACGCGGGCCTCGACGGCCAGGTCGAGCACGTCGCCGGTGCCGGAGATGCCCTCGGTGTACATGATGTCGAACTCGGCGTCGCGGAACGGCGGGGCGATCTTGTTCTTGACGACGCGCGCCCGGGTGCGGCTGCCCACGGTCACGTCGCCCTCCTTGATCGCGCCGGTGCGGCGCACGTCGATGCGGACGCTGGAGTAGAACTTCAGCGCGCGCCCGCCGGGCGTCGTCTCCGGGCTGCCGTACATCACGCCGATCTTCTCGCGGATCTGGTTGATGAAGATGACGGTGCAGTTGCTCCGCGCGATCACGCCGGTGAGCTTGCGCATCGCCTGGCTCATGAGCCGCGCCTGCACGCCCACGATGCTGTCGCCCATCTCGCCCTCGATCTCGGCCTTGGGGATCAGGGCCGCCACCGAGTCGACGATGATCAGGTCCACCGCGTTGCTGCGCACCAGCAATTCGCAGATCTCGAGGGCCTGCTCGCCGCTGTCGGGCTGGCTCACCAGCAGGTCGTCGATGTTGACGCCCAGCTTGCGCGCCCACGAGGGGTCGAGCGCGTGCTCGGCGTCGATGCACGCCGCGACGCCGCCTTCCTTCTGCGCGTTGGCCGCGACCGTGAGCGCCAGCGTCGTCTTGCCGCTGGACTCAGGCCCGAAGATCTCGACAATGCGCCCGCGCGGGATGCCCTTGCCGCCCAGGGCGAGGTCCAGCGAGAGGCAGCCGGTGGAGATGCCCGGCTGCGCGAGGTACGCCTCCTCGTCCATCTTCATGATCGAGCCCTTGCCGAAGGTCTTCTCGATCTGCTGGAGGGCGAGGTCGAGCGCGCGCTTCTTCTCCTTGTCCAGACCCGGGGCCGGGGCCGGCTTGCGCGAATCGCTCTCGGTTTCCGTGGAACTTGCCCGGCCGCGCGCGCGCGGCTCCTTCACTTCGACGCTGGCCATCAGCCACGTCCTTTCACTTGTCGCCGGGCAGCCGCCGCCGGAACGGAGACATCACCCGGGCTTCGACAGCACGGTGCGCCGGTGGGCTTCCTTACCCAACGCACGGCGTTCCCGGGGCGGTGCTGGTCGCGAGCCGGGACACCAAAGTATATCAAAAGCCGAACAACCGTCAATGTTCGGGCGTTGGACGGGGCGAGAAAAGTCGTAAGTCGCGTTCTCGTAAAGGCTTGCTCCAGACCGGAACACCCTCCAAACACGCACCCGAGATCCAGTGTCGGCAAGCCGCCCCTCCGGGCCGCAAGAATGCCTTCTCCACGATGAATCGTCGGTCAACGAGCAAGCTCCTGCGCGTCGCCGCGATCACCGCGGCCGTCGCGGCGGCGACGTTCGTCACATTGCTTGTTGTCGGCCGCTCGATGCTCCGCGCCGAACCCACCTGGTGGGAACAAGCCGCGCCCGCCGCGGGAACCGTCGCGGCGGAACGCCTCGAGAATCACGTTGTTTCGGACGCGAGCGGCGTGCGGCCGCTGACCCGCGACGGCGCGGAGCTGATCAGCGAGCCCTTCACGATCACGATCGACGAGGCCGAGGCGAACGCGTGGCTGGGGACGCGCCTGGGCGATTGGCTGCGCAGCCGCGGTGTGCCGGAGCGATTCGAGGACGTGCGTGTCTCGTTCGAGCCGGGGGAAGTCCGCGTCGGCGCCCGCATCGACGGCGGCCGCACCGCGTGGGCGAGCGTGCCCACGCCGGTGCGCGAGGGCGACGACCCGCTGGCGCACGCCGCCTTCTACCTCGGCCGCGTGCCCGTGCCCCGGTCGGTTGTCCTGGAGGCAATCCAAGGCGCGCGGACCCCGCCGCCCGTCGTGCGCATCGACGAAGCTCGGTCGATGCGCATCCTGAAGGTGGAGGCCGGCAAGGGGGTGCTGACGGTGACGGCGCGGCACGAGGCGGAGGCGGAGTAACGCGGCTGTCACAGCGCCGCGGGTGGGCTGTGCGAGCGGCACCCGTTGGGCGAATAGTCTCCCCTACCACCGGAGGGATCCGCCATGGTTCTGCTGCCTGTCGTCACCGCGTTCGCACTGGCGATCCCATCGCCGAGTTCGACGGATTCACCGGTTGACAGCGGCATCACGATCAAGCCCGCGTCGTGCGAGGTGTTGACGCGCGTTACGTTTGGGCGCGAGAATGTCGTTTCGCGCTCCGTCGAGTTCCGCGCGGTGCTGAACCTGCCCAAGGACGGCCCGCCCGCGCTGCCCCAGGGCATGTCGATCATCGAGCTGCGCGACGGTGAACGGAACAACCTTTTGGAAGGCAAGCCGCCGGCGCGCGAGCCGCGGCGATGGCTCAACGAGTCGTTCGCAGCCATGGCCCGCATGGACAGACGGCGGAACGGGCCGGAGCACGCGCACGCGCAGGCCCGCGCGGAGCTGAAAGGGCTGCCCCGCTCCATCGCGCTGGTGCGGGCACGGGCCGACGTGCACGTGGCCGGTAGGACGCTGCGCACGCCGGTGACCCTCGAGCCGATGGAGAACCCTGTCGAGATCGGTCCGGCGTGACGCTCCTCGTTACAAAGACTCAGGCGGACGGGATCGCACGCGTCTCTCATACGAGGTTCGCATCGCCAAACCCCGCGCCGGAGAGGGAATCGCACCGGTCTTTGTCACATTGGAACTGACGAACGAGAACGGCGAGGGGCGGCGGTTTGTGCGGGAGGGCGACGAGTTTGACTCGCGCGACGAGAAAATCATCGCCGTGCGCAGCGCTGACATCGGTCGCGTGCAGGACGGCGCCGTCAAGGCGACGGCGGTCGTCCTCGCCGACCTGCGGATGGAAGAGATTGAAGTCGAGGCCCGCGATCTGCCGGTGATCGAGGGCGGTGAGTGATTTTTAGAAGCAGTTGCCGCCGCCAAAGACGTTCAGATAGGCCTCGACGTCCGCGTTATCCGGAAAAAGGCTATCGTTATTGAAGTCGATGTCGTTACATGCTCCCGTCGAGCACGGGCCGCCGCCGAAGACGCTGAAGAAATCTTCGAGGTCTTGGTTGTCAGGGAAGAGCGTGTCGTTGTTGAAATCCGTTGGGTCGCAGCCACCGACTCCGCTGATCAAGACGAGGTTTGCCGGAGTTGTGACGACACCCTCGTTCAACAGTGCGCCGCAATAGACACGGCAACGGCTATTGTCGAGCACCGCGCCCGTTTCGATCACGACTTCATGGGCGTACACGGCCTCACTACCTGCTTGCCCTGCCCGGTCATTGTCGTGGAGGTCGACGATGGTCACGGGGCCCTGCCCGGGGCCGATGTGCAACGCACGGAGCGGATAATGGCCGGGGATCGCCCGGTCAAGACCTGCCTCGTCGTTTCCGATGTCGATCGACATTGCCTCGAGCGTGCGTGGGGCATCGGAGCCCGCCATCATCAGCACGGCGCTCGTCATATCGAACAAAGCGTTCGTATTTATGGCGCAACCGAACGACCCGCCGACTCGTACGAGTGAGCCGGGGATCGGCATCATTAGGCCCGCGTTAGGATCGAGCGAGAAAGTTCCGCCGATCTCGAGGCTCGGCGGCGTCGGCGCGCAGCCGGCGCACACCGTTCCCTGCACGACTCCGCTGTTCGCGAAGGAGCCGAGTACATTGAGCGACCCCGACTGAACGTTCGTTACCGCGAACATGTCGTTCCGGTACGCCCCGAACACCGCCGAGGCACCGCCGAAGGTCGCGTCCGCACGGTTCCAGAACGTGGGTGCATCGACCACCCCGTCTAACACGGAGAACACAGCGGCGCTCTCGAGGACGGACCCGGCCGCCACGGTCGAGCCCGGCGACATGGTGACGGGCGCGGTCGTCGCAACGGAGCCGCTGAAGACGAGGGAACCCTCCTGTCCAACGCTCGTCTGCCCGTGGATCACGGCACATGGCGCGTCGAACGTCAGTGAAGATTCGCCTGCCACAGCGATTGCGCCGCGCGAGCCGAGCGTAAACAGCCCGCCTGTGACGCTCGTCACCGCGCCGGGTGACGTGCGGACTTGGCCGCTCAGGTGCACATCGCCGTCCTGACTCGCCCTGACGACCGACGAACCGCCGAGTGTCAAAACCGACGTCGGCGACGTCCGCAAGTCGCCGCTCGACGCCAAGGCCAGCGACTGCCCAAACGTGTCGAGCATACCGCTCGTCCGCCACGCGCCGGGCGTACCGATGAGTTGCTCACCCGTCATGGCCGTAGAGATCGCCGAGCCCAGCGACGAATGCACGGCGCCCGTCGTTGCGTTTCGGGCAAAGGAAAGGTCGCTGTGCGAGACGTCGAAGACTCTGACCGAGCCTTGGTCCACTCCACTCTGCGCATCGTCGCCATATGCGCCCGCGGCGACCGTATCACCGTCGAAGGCGACCGCGGACCCGAGGTAATCGCTCGCGGCGCCGTCGAGCGCGGTGATGTGAGCGCGCTGGTGCCAGGATGTGCCCGACCGTTCGAAGGTGTATAACGAACCTTGACCGTCGCTGGCGCCGACGTCGTCGAAGTACGCGCCCACGACCGCCGAATCTCCCTCGGTGTCGACGCTGATACCGAAGTTGTCGCCGGCGGCGCCGTCGTCCGGGCTCAGCGTGGCCTGCAGCGTCCACGCTGTCCCCGAGCGCACAAACACGAATACGGAGCCTCTGTCCGCGGCGGCGCCGACGTTGTCCAAACATGCACCGATTAGGGCGGTGTCCGCGTCGAGGGCAACCGAGAATCCGAAAGAATCCCCCGTGCCCGCAGCCGGAGGGCTGAGCTTCGCTTGCTGCGACCACGCGATGTCCGAGCGCACGAATACATATGCGGCCCCGATGTTCGGAAACGAGCCGACGTCATCCAAGTGAGATCCGACGAGCACCGAATCGCCCGATATCGCGACCGACCTCCCAAAGCTGTCGGCGCCTGCCCCGTCGGACGCGGCCAGTTGGCCCTGCAGAATCCAAGAAGTGCCGAAGCGCACATACGCATACGCGGCTCCCTGGTCGGTGTGGGGAAACACATCGCGGAACGGCGCGCCGACGACGATCGTTTCGCCCGATATGCCGACCGAAGTGCCGAAGTAATCGTTCGCAGCGCCGTCGAACACCGTGATCTTTGTTTCCTGGGTCCAGGTCGAGCCCGACCGCACGAACACATACGCCGAACCTTGGTTGATGTCCGGCCCTACATCGTCGTCGCGCGCGCCGATCACGGCGATGTCGCCGTCGATCGCAACGGAGGAGCCGAAGTAGTCGCTCGCGGCGCCGTCGGGCGCAACGAGCTTTGCCTGCCGCGTCCAGACCGTCCCAGAACGCAGGAAGACATAGGCCGAACCTTGGTCTGGATTGCCGGCAACGTCGTCCGTCGGCGCACCAACGATCACCGTGTCGCCGGAAACCGCGACGGCGGCGCCGAGATTGTCGAACGGGGCCGCGTCCGCGGCCGTGAGTGCCACGTCGTGGCCGATCCAACTCTGACCGGGCCGAGAAAAGACCCACACCGACCCCTGATTCATGCCGGCGTTTTGAGCGTCCGCCGGCACTCCAACGACGGCGGTGTCTCCTGCAAGCGCGACCGAGGCACCCAGCGTATCGCCGGCCGCCCCGTCGGCGGCGGTCAACCGGGCCTGCTGGACCCAGCCGGTCTCTGTCCGCGTGAAGACGAATGCGGAGCCCTGGTCGGCGTTCACGCCAACGTCGCTGTGCCGTGCGCCGACGGCAATCGTGTCTCTCGCGAGCGCCACGGCTGCGCCGAACGAGTCGTCGGCGGCCCCCTCCTCGGCCGTCAACCGGGCTTGCTGCGCCCATGCCGTGCCGGCACGCACGAAAACGTACGCCGAACCTTGATTGCCGGTTGCGCCGACGTCGTCCGCGTGCGCGCCAACTACGACCGTGTCAGCGGCGACGGCGACCGCACCGCCGAAGCGATCCCCGGACATGCCGTCGGGTGCCGCCAGTTTGGCTTCTTGCAGCCAGACGCTGACAATTCGGACGAAAGTATAGGCCGCTCCCCGATCAACACTGCCGCCCGTGTCCTGGCCGTGCGCGCCAACGGCGATCGTTTCGCCGGAGCATGACACGGAACAACCGAACCCGTCGAACGCGGCGCCGTCCGCGGCGACTGTTTGGGCCTCCTGCACCCACGACGCGCCCGACCTATTGAACATGAAGATCGAGCCTTGGTCTACATTCCCCGCAACGTCGTCGGCCGGCGCACCCACAACCACCGTGTCGCCCGACACCGCAACGGACGCGCCGAACCTGTCGCCCGCCTCGCCGTTCCCGGCCGTGAGCATCGCCTGTTCCGTCCAGGCATTGCCGGACCGCGCGAAGATCCGAACTGACCCTTGATCGGCATTGCTGGCGACATCGTCCTGGTGCACGCCGGCCAGTAATGTTGCGCCCTGAATCGCGACCGCGCAACCAAAGTGGTCGCCGGGTTCTCCCGCTTCCGCGATGATGCTTGCTTCAAACATCCACGCCGACCCGGTCCAGCGATAAACCTGCACAGACCCTTGGTCCTGATTTGGCCCGATGTCATCGCCGGGAACTCCGACAACCAGAGTGTCGCCATCGACCGCGACTGCGTGCCCGTATGTATCCCCGGCCGCCCCGCTGGGGTGCAGAACGCGCACTGGCAGAGAGCGCTGCGCGGCAGCCGGCGCAGCGAGAGCCATGCAAAGCGCCAGCGTAATTACGCTGGCCAAGCCAGGAATCGACTGATTGAAGAACTTCCTGATCGACTGCATCGTGACCCCTTAAAGAAGGGGAATGCTACCAGACGGTAAAGCAGTGTCAATGGCGTTTGTGTTCGACGCATCGGCTCTGCCCTCCGCTCGCGGTCGCGAACGTCCCATCAGCGAGAGCGTTCCAGCACACCATGGCGTTCAGCAAGGACATGGAGGAAAACAGGCCCTCCCGTCTGACCGGCCAGTGCCGCCTCGAACTGCTCGTCGCGGTGTCGGCAACGCTGCGACGGACACATGGAAACGGCACACGGAGGCCTCGACGACACTCTTCGATCAGACCGGCTGCACCCCGCTGAGTGCATTGGCCACCGGCTCGACGCGCGCTATCCCCTCTAGATCTGCTCGTACAGCCAGTGGTTCGACTTCCGCGCGGCGCCGGGGGCCGCGGGCAACGCGAAACGTGCGCGTGCACGGCGGTCGCTACCCTCGCTCCCCATGTCCCTCCTCGTCACCGGCACCATCGGCATCGACACCGTCGCCACCCCCACCGCCCACCGCGAGCGCATCCTGGGCGGGTCGGCCGCGTACTTCGCCGCCGCGGCGGGCCACTTCGCGCCGGTGCGCATGGTCGCGGCCGTGGGCGGGGACTTCCCCGCCGATCACATGGCGGCGCTGCGCGAGCTCAAGAACGTGGACCTGACGGGCCTTGAGGTCCGCAAGGAGAGCAAGACCTTCGCCTGGGGCGGCAAGTACTTCGCGAACATGAACCAGCGCGAGACGCTCTTCACGGAGCTGGGCGTGCTCGCCGAGCCGCCGCCGAAGGTGCCGCACTCGTTCGCGGACTCGCGCTACCTCTTCCTCGCGAACACGCACCCGGAGGTGCAGCTGGGCATGCTCGGCCAGGTAAAGGGGCGGCGCCTCACCGTCGTGGACACGATGGACCTGTGGATCAAGATCGCCCGCGCGGAGCTGATGACGCTCCTGCAGCAGGTGGACGGCGTGGTGCTCAACTACGAAGAGGCCGAGCAGCTCACGGGCATCAACAGCACGGTCGCGGCGGGCAAGAAGATCCTCTCGTTCGGTCCCCGGTTTGTCGTCGTGAAGAAGGGCGAGCACGGCGCGCTGCTTGTGCACCGGGACGGGCTCGCGGCGCTCCCCGCCTTCCCGACGGACAACGTGGTGGACCCGACGGGCGCGGGCGACAGCTTCGCCGGCGGCATGATGGGTTCGATCGCGGCGCAGGGGGAGATCAAGGACCCCGGTTCGTTCGACGCGATCCGGCGCGCGATCGTCTTCGGCACGGTGACGGCGAGCTTCACGATCGAGAGCTTCAGCCTCGACCGCCTGCGCACGCTCCAGCGGCCCGAGATCATGGCCCGGCTGGACGAGTACACCGGCATGGTCCGGGTGTAACGAGAAGACCCGCCGCAGCGCATCAGAGGAAGATGAGCGGGTCGAAAGAATGAGAACAGAGACCCGGAAGAGAACAAAGCAGTCTTTCGCGTTCTTCTCTTTCCGGTCTCCCGGTCCGCTCGCCGCTCGCCGCCCCTCTACCGCGAACTGACTCTTAGGCCGATCTCTTGCGGAGCACGCCCGCGTGCGGCGGCTTGCCGACGCACATCTTCTTCTCGAAGTTGGTGCCCACCGCCTGGCCCTCGCCCACCCACGGCGGCGGTGTAAAGGGAAGCAGTTCGAACGGCGCGGCGGGCATCTGCCAGAGCGTGCGCACCGTCGCGGGGACTTCATCCTCTCCCGTCCACCGCCGGAAGTGCTCCATGTCCCACGCCCACAGCTCGTCGTGGTCGGTCACGACGCGCAGCTCGCCGCCGGACGCGAGCACGCGCCACGCCTCCGCGAGGAACCGGTGCTGGACGACTCGGTTCTTGTGATGCCTGGACTTCGGCCACGGGTCGGAAAAGTACAGGTGGATGACGCGCGCAACGCCCGAGGCGCAGCGCCAGCGGAGGAACTCCGAGGCGTCGGCGTGGAGCATGCGCACGTTCCCGCGACCCGCGCGGCGCAGCCGATCCGCTGTGTAGAGGTAGAACTCGCGCTCCCACTCGATGCCGAGGAAGTTCACGCCCTCGTCGCGGCCTGTCGCCTCGAGAATGAACGTGCCCTTGCCGCACCCGATCTCGATGTCGAAGGGCGCGGCGGGGTTCGCGAACCACGCGCGCGGGTCGAGCCGGCCCGCCTCCGGGCTGGCCATCGCCTCATCGGGCAGCGCGGGGAACTCGGCTTTGGTCACACCGATGACGCCGGGCGCGTCGTCGAGCGTGCGCCCACGCCCCAGGTCGGAGCCCATGTCTTACTTGCTCTCCGCACCGGCCGCCGGCTGGGCCGGGGCGCCCGCGGCCTCCGGCGACGGCGCGAGGCCCAGCGCCTCGCGGACGGCGACAAGGACCGCCGCGGCGGTTTCGGCGGAGGTCTCGCCCGCGAACTCCTTCACGATCATGCCGTCTTTATTGATCACGAGCGTCGTCGGGTAAACGCCGACGCCGAAGTCGGTGGTCACGGCCTCGCCGCCGACGAGATGGGTGTACGCGCTCGCCGCTTGACCGAGTTCGTTGGCCGCGTTCTGGTTGTCGCGCTCGCGCACCGAGATCGCCAGCATGGCAAGCGAATCACCGCGGAGGTCACGGAGGGATTCGGCGAGCATGCCGTGCCAGGACGTGCAGGGAAGACACCAGCTGCCGAAGAACTGCGCGACCACGACCTTGCCCCGGAGCGAGGAGAGCCCGACTGTCTCGCCGCTCATCGTCGCGAGTCTGAATTCCGGCGCGGGGCGCGGGCCCTGGGCCTTCGGCGGCTCCTGTGCTGGCTGGGGCTGCGCCGGGGCGGGCGCGTCCGCCGGCTGCTCGGCGGGCTTGGCGCCGTCCTCTTTGATCGAGGGCGTCGCGGCGGGGATGACCGGGGCCTTCTGCGCGCCGCTGCGATCCTCTGCGTACCCCTCGGGGAGCTGGGCCTTGAGGTCCTCCCGCTTCATGATCGTCGGCGGGTTGGCGTTATCGATCTGGACCTCGGAGAACTCGAAGGCGATGCGGCCCGAGGCGGCGCCCTCGAAGACCTGCTCGATCATGCGCGGGAACCCATCGCTCTTCGCGAACGCCCAGCGGGTCGAGCTGTTGTTCCTGCCGACCTTCACTCTGACGATATCGCACTCTTCGCCGCCGAAGGTCGCGGGCTCTTCCAGCGTGTACTCGCTCGCGGAAAGCTCCGCGGCGAAGGGCGAGGGCGAGAGGGCCTCGTTGACACGCGCCCGCTGCGCGACCGAAACGCCCGGCCCCAGGCCCATGCGGATGCTCTTCTCGAAGAGCGTCTTCTTGGAGGCATCCAAGATCTCGACCGACGACTCGCCCCAGGCGATATCGACGGGCGCATGCTCCGCCCCCTTGTCCAGCGAACCGGTCGCCCGGACGAGCCAGCCGCCGACGCCCCCCGCGGGGACGCGCATCAGCCGGATCAGCAGGCGTGCGGGCTGATACGCCGCGGCGATCATCCCCTCGCCCGTGTTGGTAGAGCGGTACGAGATCGCCTGAGCGTTCTTGTAGACGTTGGCGGCGCGCTCGAAGAGAGCGCGGCCGTTGGTCGCGGCCTCCGGCTGGGCGTGGGCCGAGGCGGGCGCGGGCAGCGCGGTGAACGGGGCGGCGCCGGCGAGAGCGACAAGGCAGACGGCGAGCTTGGTCATGGTGTGCATGATGGGGGAGGGTATCGGTGACAGGCTCAGGCGCGAGCGAGGAGCGCCGCCAACGCCCCGCCGGGGTCGTCCTGCCGCATGAGGTGTTCGCCGATGAGAGCGATGCGCACACCCACCTCGGTGAGGCGGGCGAGGTCTGCTCGGCTCGCGATGCCGGACTCGCTCACGAGAATCGAGGGGTCTTCGACCAACTCCGCCATCCGCAGGGTCTGGCTGATGTCCACCTTCATGGTGGTCAGGTCGCGATTGTTGATGCCGACGAGTGCGTACGAGGGGTGGGGAAAGCCCACGTGCGGGAGCACCCGCAGCAGGTTCTCGATGCTGTGGGCCTCCAAGAGGGTGGTTAATTGAAGCTGCTGGGCCAAGATGAGCAGGTCGAGGAGCTCGCCCTGGGTCAGGCACTCGGCAATAAGGAGGACCGCGTCGGCGCCGGCCGCCCGGGTTTCCCACAGCTGCCACGGATCAATCACAAAGTCTTTGCGGAGAACGGGGAGCGGCACCCGATCCTTGATCCGCTGGATGAAGGACACGTCGCCCCCGAAAAACCGCTTGTCCGTGAGGCAGGAGATCGCCGCGGCCCCCGCCCGGTGGTACGCTGACGCGATGCCCTCGGGCGAAAACCCATCCCCCGCGTATTCGGGGCGGATCAGGCCGGCGGAGGGGGTCTGCCGTTTGATCTCGGCGATCACGGAGACGGATACGCCCGGGGCGCGTCGCGTCACGGCGGCGAAGAAGTTCCGGGGGGGCTCCTGCTGGGCGACTTGGGCCTCGAGTTCGGCGAAGGTCACCGCCTTCTTTGCCTCGTCCACCTCCAGGCGCTTGTGCTCGATGATCTCGGCGAGGGTTTGCGGGAGCGGCGCCACGGGCGGGATTGTTCGCACCGTGCCGGCGATAGGCGTCGCGCTGGCGGCGGCGCTCGCGCTCCCCGCGAACGCTCAGGATGTCGATCGCGCGATCGAAGCGACGACGGAGACCGTGACGCAGAGCGCATCGAGGTTCGGCACGCTCGTGAGCAGCGACCCGTGGTTCTGGGGGCATGTCATCGGCGCGATCGTCGTGGTCCTGTCGCTCGTGTTCGCCGACGTGATCCGTCCGGGTTCGCTGGAACGCGCCGGGAAGCGTTCGCTCGACCCGCACAGCCCGATCCTGCTGCTCCTCTGCGGCGCAACGGTGATCGGCGCGATGATGGTCGGCGGCGCGTTCGTGAGCCTGCTGAAGCCCGAGTGGCGCGGCGTGCACGAGACGACGCAGGCCACGGCGGTCGTCATGGGGTTGCAGTACGCGTTCGCGATCGTGATCGCCGTGCTGCTCGCGCGCCTGGTCGCGACGAGCGCGAAGAGCTCGGGCCTCGCGTTCACCGCCCGCTCGCTGCCGTGGGGGCTGGTCGGCGGCGTGCTGGCGTGGCCGGTCGTCATCGCGGCGAGCCTGGGCTTTGTCGCGGTCCACAGGCATCTGGGCTACGCGCAGCCGGACGTGCTCGGGCACGACACGCTCCGGCAGATCAGCGAGAACCGGAACGACCCGTGGGCGTGGGGCCTTGCGTTCATGGCGATCGTCGCCGCGCCCATTGTCGAGGAGATCGTCTACCGCGGCTTCTTGCAGAGCGCGCTGCTCAAGATGTTCGGGTCGCCGTGGGTCGCGATCATTCTGACGTCCACGGCGTTCGGCGCGGTGCATATGGTGGGTGCGCAGTCGGTGCAGTGGTACTCCGCCGCGACGGTGGGCGTGCTCGGCCTGTGCTGCGGGATCGCCTTCGAGCACCGCAAGGAAATCGGCGTGCCGATCGTGATGCACGTGCTCTTCAACCTCACGAACGTCGTGCTGGCGCTCCTCATCCCGCGCTCGTAGGCGTCGCCGCGGCCCGGGTGCCCGGCGGCACGCGGCGACGGCGAGGCATTTTTGCGCCGCCGCACTATTGTTCGGTATGCCCCACGCCTTCGACGCCCGCGCCGAGAACCTCTTCGCCCAGCTCCGCCGCGACGGACTCTGGAAGGAGCTCCAGACCATCGAGGGGCCGATGGACGCGGAGATCACGCTGAACCGCGACGGGAAGCGGCAGAAGGTGCTCTGCTTCTGCTCGAACAACTACCTGGGGCTCGCGAACCACCCCGAGGTCGTCGAGGCGGGGATCAGGGGGCTGCGCGACTACGGCGCGGGGACCGCGAGCGTGCGCTTCATCTGCGGCACGTTCGGCCCGCACTGGGAGCTGGAGCGCACGATCGCGCGGATGATGGGGACGAAGTCGTCGTACTCCTTCGTGAGCGCGTGGACGGCCAACGAGGCGGTTTTCCCCACGCTCTGCGAGCCCGGCGACCTCATCATCAGCGACGAGCTGAACCACGCGTGCATCATCGACAGCATCCGGCTGGCGACGACGATCAAGAAGGGCGTGCACAAGGCGGTCTACCGCAACAACGTGCTGGAGGGGGAGAAGAGCCTGCGCGCCGCGCTCGAGGCGGCGCGCGCGAACAAGGAGGTCACAGGCCAGGTCTGGGTCGTGACCGACGGCGTCTTCAGCATGGAGGGATCGATCGCGGACCTGCAGAAGATGCGGGCGCTCTGCGACGAGTTCGACGCGCTGCTCGTCGTGGACGACAGCCACGGGCACGGCGTGATGGGGCCGTTGGGGCGCGGGACGCACGAGCACTGGGGGATGATCGACGGCGGCTCGCACCGCGGCCGCGTGGACATCTTTACCGGCACGCTGGGCAAGGCCCTCGGCGGCGGCGCGGGCGGGTTCGTCGCCGCGAGCAGGCGCGTGATCGACCTGCTGGTCCAACGCGGCAGGCCCACGCTCTTCAGCAACGCGTTGCCGGTGACGATCGCGCTGAGCGCGAACAAGGCGATCGAGATCATGCTGCGCGAGCCGCAGCGGGTGCAGCGCCTGCGCGACAACGTCGCGTACGCGCGGGGCGAGCTCAAGAAGGCGGGGTTCGACGTGCTGCCCAGCCCCACCGCCATCTGCCCGATCATCGTGCATGACACGGCCAAGGCGATCGCGATGAGCAAGCGGCTGCTGGACCTTGGCGTCTTCGTGATCGGCTTCGGCTACCCGGTGGTGCCCGAGGGGCACGCGCGGCTGCGCTGCCAGATCTCCGCGGCGCACACGAAGGAGCACATCGACACGCTGGTCGGGGCGTTAAAGAAGCTCTAGTGCCTCGCGCAAGGATGTTTGACCGCAGGTCGGGGACACTTGCGTGGATCACATCAAGACATGCCCAGCGTGCGGATACGACACGAGCGCTACAAATTCAGCGCTGTGCTCTGAGTGCGGATGCGACATCGAGAACGAGTTCCTTCGCCGCGAAGGCGCAAAGGATGTCTGGGGCATCGTCGTGTGCTTCGGCACAGCCTCCCTGCTCTGGTGCCTCTCCGTGCTGATCTTCGGAATGCCACAAGCATGGACCTCGCTTCCTGAATTCATCCGGATCGTGGCCTGTGCTCTCGCCGTCTCGTGCGGGCTTGCGGCGGCCCTGTGCTTTCTTCAGCGTGGCCGGCTGAGGTACGCCGCACCTCGCGTACACGCGATTCTCTCTAGTTTGGCCTTTACGTACCTGGGGCTGTGGGCGGCCGGTGTTGTTCTGCTCAAGAGCTTCTAGCCTGCAGCCAGATCGTTGTGCCGTCCCGCCTACAACCACCCACACCCGGGAGGCTCTATGCCACGTTGCTCCGTCGCCGTTCTTCTGGCCGCCGTTGTGCTCGCCGCGTGCACGCCCGCGCGTCGGGTTGCCCAGGCCCCCACGATCAGCAAAACGCCGGCGGAGGGGGACGTCCGCGGCAGGCCGCGGTTGGGCGCGCCGATCCCGCTGCCGGAGTCGAGCACCGTGCTCGTGCCGTTCGCGGTCGAGAGCGCCAAGGGGCTCTTCGAGGACGACGACCCGTACACCCGCCGCGGCGGTGTGGAGAGTGGTCGTGCCAATTACCGGGGCGGCCCGCCCCCGCGCGGCGTGCGCTGGCACAACGTGATCGCGAAGGACACCGCGTCGGGCGACGAGTGGATGATCCTCACGCGGCGCGGCGTCATCGGGGAGTGGTACGCGGGCCTCGGCGCGGCGAGCGTCGTCGTCTTCGTCGCCGTGGTGGACGACACCAACGGCGACGGCGTGCTGAATAACCTCGACGCGCGGGTGGCGATCGCCACGGACGCGAACGCCCGCAATCCGCGCATCGTCACGCCCACGGACGCGCAGGTGTGGGGCGTATCGGCAATGGCCGATTCGCGGACGCTCTGCTTCACGGTCGCGCAGGACACGAACCGCGACGGGCGAATTGACTCCTACGACACGAGCGCGCCGTGGGTGTGGCGTCTCGGCTCGGACCAGAACGCGACGCCGCTGGTGTCGGACGCGATCCGCGAGCGGGCGGAGCAGTTATTGACCGACCGCTGAGAGATGTTCCGTCGATGCAACCGGCGACATGCCCCGCCTGCGGCTACGACGTGAGCAACGCCCCGTCGGCGATGTGCCCGGAGTGCGGCGTCAATGTCGAGGCGGCGAGGCGGCAGGCTGACGTGTGCGGCGCCGCGTCTGCGCACAACGGAGCACTGCTGCTCTTCGGAGCAGGGGGCCTCTGGGTGCTCCTCGGCGCGTGGGTGCTGGGCGCCGGAGATAAGTTCGAGTTCGCCTTCTACATACCGCTGTTGACGGGTATCTCGCTTCTGTCGGTTGCCACCGCGGCAGTTGTCGAGCGGCGGTCGTTGTCGCGCAGCCTCACCGCCAGACGGTGCATTCAGGCCCTTGCGATTGCGGCCTTGGCGATTCCGCTGACGTGCCTGTTCGCGGTGCTCTGAAGCGCCGCCGCGGTTCACGGCGGCCATTCAACAACGATCTCTACCACGGGCCCCTGCGCGTGCGGGGAGTGTTGGGAGGCCGAAATCGCCGGGGCGCAGTTCCCAAGAATGGGCCGGGGGTCTTGTGGAACAGCAACAGCAATCGGGCGATCAGGGCCTCGCGGCGCTCCCCGCGTTCCTGCGCGATGCGCTCGCGCGCGAGCTTGACCCGGGCGAACGCGTGGTGTGGGCGGGGATGCCGGACGGGCGGCGTGTCTTCAGGAACGGCCTTCCCGGCGCGTTCGGCGCCGCCGGTACGGTGACCGTCATCGCAACGCTCTCTGGCCTCGCCGTGTTCGCCGGGTCGGAGGAAGCTCGCGGCGTGCCCGAGGCGGCGCGTGAGCTCCGCACCGTCATCATCGTCGCGAGCTTGATCGGCGTCGTGCTCGCGACCATGGGCCTCGCGGTAGCGCTCGGCCCGTTCGTGCACCGCCGCCGCGCACGGCGAACCGTCTACGCCGTCACGCTGACGCGCGTCCTCCGCGTCATTCTCAAGACGGACGGCCGCGCGCACGTCACGCAGGTTGAGCCGGGGCACCCGCTGGCGATCATGCGGAAGGACCACACAGACGGCACGGGCGAAATTTATCTGTATCCATCGCCGCGGCCGCAGGGTGGCCCGATGTCGGCCTCGCTCCACATCGAGGCGGTGCACGAGCCGCGCACGGTGGACCGGGCGATCAGGGCGACGTTTGATCCGCACCGTGCGGCGTGATCACGCCGCTTCGGGGCGCTCGAGCGCTTCGGGCTTGGTGCCGCAGACGCCGTCGCGGGTGACATAAAAGAAGTCCGGGCAGATCGGGTACGGCAGGCGACGGAAGTCGTTCTCCACGCGCTCGCGCAGGCGGCGCACGAAGACGTCCGGCCCTTGCGAGAAGGCGACGAACATGTCGCGCGCGGGCGTGGCGACGTAGAAGTCCCCGCCGAGCTGCGGCGCGAGGCGCTCGTGGAGCCCGCCGAGCAGGAGCCTCGCGGCGTCATAACCGTCGTGCTGGCCGATGATCGCGGCGCGCCCGCCCTCCTTGCTCTCCACGATCTGCACGTCCAGCTCGGGGGCGTACTGGTCGAGGTTGGCCCGCGCGATGTCCTCCAACGCGTCGAGGGAGACGCGCCAGCGCACGAGCTGCTCCGTCGTGATCGAGACCGTCATGTGGGGCAGGTCGGTCACGAAGACGATCACGGTCTCGTTGACGTAGGGGACGTGGGCGACCTGGTCGCGCGAGAGGTGGTCGAAGATCGACTCGGGCTGCACGCGCGGCATGATGCGCGGGCGGGCAAACTCGAAGGTCATGCTCGCGAGCTGCATCGACTCGCCGGCGAAGAGCTGCTCGAGGTAGTGCTCCACGATTTCCGTGCCGCGGCCGGGCTCGTGGTTCACCATGCGGTAGAGGTTCTCGAGGTCGAGGCGCCGGCCGTTGACCAGCAGCTCGCGGGGGCCGACCAGGTCCACGGCGTACTCGGGCTGGAGCCGCCGGAGCATGTCCGCCACGCACTCAGCGAACGCCTCGGGCTCTTTCGGCATGTGCGCCATGGGCTTGATCCCCGCTTTTCGCGCCGCCCGCGGTGCACGGGGGCAGCGGGTGTATCGAGCGGGTCCGCGGCGGCCCGAACCGCGCGCACCGGTTTTCCCGTCTCGGGCGCAAAGGCTGCCCGCACAGACCGCCCGCCCCCACCATCCGCCGGGCCGCCCCGGCGTGGAGGGCCGGGTTCTCGGGGCGGTTGCTCGGATGGGCCCGCGGCAGTAGAATCGCCCCGTCAGAGGCTCCCGTCCCCGGGAACACGGCGTGCCGCGAAGCACGACCCATGGGGTGGGGGGCGGGGCGGACCCCGCCCAGTCAACCCCGCGGCGAGTCGGCCAACGGGCAACGAACGGAGATCGATCGTGACCGAACAGGAAATTGAATCGAAGGTCGTCGAGATCGTCGCCAAGCAACTCGGCCACGACCGCTCCAAGATCAACCGGGGCATGTCCTTCCAAGAGGACCTGAACGCCGACAGCCTCGACCTCGTAGAACTCGTGATGGAGCTCGAAGACGCCTTCGAGACAGACATCCCCGACGAACAGGCGGAGAAGATCAAGACCGTCGGGGACGCGATCGACTTCATCAAGCAGCACCACGGCAAGTGACCCCCGGAGGGGTTGGACCGTTATGAGCCCGCGCACCAACGAGCCACGCGTGGTCATCACCGGCGTGGGCGCCGTGACGAACCTCGGCCACTCCGCGCCCGCGACGTGGTCGGCCATGCGCGAGGGGCGCAGCGGCATCAGCTCGATCGAGGGCGAGGACTTCGCCGCGTACCCGCCCGTCAAGTGGGCCGTCACCATCGCCGGCCAGGTGAAGGGGTGGGACCCAACTTCCGTGATGGAGGTGAAAGAGGCCAAGCGCGTCGACCGGTTCACGCACCTGGGCGTGGGCGCGGCGACCGAGGCCGTGAAGGCCGCGGGGCTCGACTTCTCGAGGCTCAACCCGGAACGCTGCGGCGTGGTGGTCGGCTCGGGCGTCGGCGGGATCAAGACCATCGAGGACGGCGTTCTGGTGATGGCCAACAAGGGCCCGGACCGCCTGAACCCCTTCACCGTGCCGAGGCTGATGGCCAACGCCGCGGCGGGGAACATCTCGATCCGCTACGGCCTGCAGGGGCCGGCGAGCTGCCATACCACCGCGTGCGCGAGCAGCGGGCACGCCATCGGCGACGCGATGAACTACCTGCGTCGCGGGCACGCGGACGTCATGCTCGCGGGCGGGGCGGAGGCGGCGTGCACGCCGTTGTGCGTGGGCGCGTTCATGGTGATGAAGGCCCTCTCGACGCGGAACGAGAACCCCGCGGGCGCGAGCCGGCCCTTCGACGCCGACCGCGACGGGTTCGTGCTGGCCGAGGGCGCGGCGATGCTCGTGCTCGAGACGGAGGAGCACGCGAAGAGGCGCGGCGCGCCGATCCTCGCGGAGCTCGTGGGCTTCGGGAACTCGTGCGATGCGCACCACATCACCGCGCCCGACGACGTCGGCGGCGGCGCGGTGCGGGCGATGCAGATGGCGATGCGCGACGCCGGGCTGAACAGCACGGACATCGACTATGTGAACGCCCACGGCACGAGCACGCCGCTGGGGGACAAGGCCGAGGTCGCGGCGGTCACCCGGCTCTTCGGCGACCACGCCCTCAAGAGCAAGGGCGGCAGGCTGTGGATGAGCTCGACCAAGAGCATGCACGGACACTGCCTGGGCGCGAGCGGCGCGGTGGAGATGATCGCGTGCATCCACGCGGTGCGCGACGGCGTCGTGGCCCCCACCATCAACCTGGAGAACCCGGGGTCGCGCATCGGTGACGGGCCGGACCAGGGGAAGATCGCCCCCTTCGACGTGGACTTCGTGCCGAACGCCGCCCGCGAGCGCACGACCCGCTTCGCCATGAACAACACGTTCGGCTTCGGCGGGCACAACGTGACGCTGATCGTCGCCCGGTACGCGTGATCCGGGGCTGTCCGCGCCTCGCCGCCCGGGCCGACGCGGGCGTACGATGGCGTCCGCCGGAGAGGTGGCCGAGCGGCTGAAGGCGGCGGTTTGCTAAACCGTTATACTGGTTTAGGCCGGTATCGGGGGTTCGAATCCCCCCCTCTCCGCTTCGAGAACGGGAGGCCCGACATCGTCGGGCTTCCCGTTCTTCATTTCGCTTCCGAACGCCATGCCGGACGCGCACGCGGACATCACGCAGGACTTCCTTGACACGCTGCACGGCAGCTGGAAGTCGCAGGCGCTGCACGCCGCGGCCGCGCTCAATGTGGCGGACGTGCTTGCGGCGGGGCCGCTGACCGCCGGGGAGGTTGCGCGGCGGTGCGGGACGGCGACGCGGCCGATGCGGCAGCTGCTGCGGGCGCTCGCGACGATCCGGGTGTGCGTCGGCCGCGCGGACGGCACGTTCTCGCTCGGGCCGCTCGGCGGGCCGCTGCGGAGCGACGCGCCGAACTCTCTGCGGTCGTGGACGCTTTGGTGGGGAACGAACCAATGGGGCGCGTGGGGGGTGCTGCCGCGCTGCGTCGAGACGGGCAAGGGCGGCCGCGCGCTTATCCACGGTACCGAGGGCTTCGACCACCTCGCCGACCCGGCCGTCGCGTCGCTCTTCCACCGAGCGATCGCGGAGCTGACGGCGCTGACCACGGGCGGCGTCGTGAAGGCCGGTGGGTTCGATCGCTTCGAGACCGTCGTCGATGTCGGCGGCGGGCGTGGTGAACTCCTCGCCGCGGTCCTCGCGACGCACCCGCGCCTGCGTGGGACGCTCTTCGAGCTCGAGCATGCGCTCGCGCCGGCGCGGGAGGACTTCATCTCGCGCGGCGTGGCCGAACGGTGCGCGTTCGTCGCGGGGGACTTCTTCAAGGCCGTGCCCGCGGGCGCGGACGCCTATCTCCTCAAGAGCGTCCTGCACGATTGGGACGACGCGGAGTGCGCGGCGATCCTCGGTCGCTGCCGCGAGGCGATGACCGCGCGCTCGCGCCTGCTCGTCGTGGAGCAGGTGATGCCCGACGCGCCGGGCACGACCCGCGTGGACCAGGCGCTCGCGCGCAGCGACCTCATGATGCTCGTCGCGCACGGCTCCTGCGAGCGCACGGAGGGGGAGTACCGCCGCCTGCTTGCCGGGGCGGGGCTTCAACTCGACCGTGCGACGCCCGCGGCGGGCACGTTCAGCGTGCTCGAGGCCTCGCCTTCGATCTGAGGCACGGCGGCAGAGCGGGCCGCCCAGAGCGCTGCGCGTCGCAGCAGCGTCGAGACCTGCGGGAGCGCGAGGACCTCGGGCGTGTGGCCGAGGCTGCAATACGCGACGCGGCCCGCGCCCCACCCCCGCCTCCAGGCGACCGGCATCTTCACACCCGCGAGCCAGAGCATCGGGCCGCCGCCGACCGTCGTGGTCGCGAGCACCGTCACGGCCGGGTCCACGAGCATGTAGTACTGCTCGCTCGTGATGCGCAGCGGCGCAAGCCCTGCGACGAGCGGGTCGTTGTCGAGAAAGGCCACGTCGTACGTCACGTTCTCGCCGCCCGGGTGCGCGACAAACTGCCCGCCGACGAGGTGCTTGAGCGCACGGCTGGCGAGGAACGAGCTGGTGAAGCCGTGCCACGCGACCAGCCCGAGACCGTGCTCCACGGCGCGAAGAACCGCGGCCTCCGCCCCGTCGGGGAGCTCGCCGAATGTCCACACCGGGACGAAGAGGTCGAAGGCGTTCAGCGTGTCCCGATTGAGCACGCCCAGGTCGTCCGTCTCGGTGACCTCAAAGCCTCTGAGCACCCGGTCGCGCGCGATCGCGGCGGCCGGCCCCGGCTGGTGGCCTTCCCACCCGCCGCGGAGGAGCAACGCGCGCGGCGCCCGCTGCTTCACGCCGTCCCTCCCGCGCGGAAGATCAGCGTCGGGCACCGGTCCCCGAGCGGATACGCGGGCGCACCGCGGGCGATGGGGCGGAAACCCGCCGCGCCGAACGCCGCGGCGGCGTCGGACTCATCCACGAAGTGGTAGCGCGCGGGACGGTCTTTGTACGTCTCGAGCGCGCGCAGCGCGTCCGGGTCGAGGCCCGTGCCGGCCGCGAGCGCATCGAGGCCGGGCGCCGTGCTCGCGAGCGAGCGCCAAACGCCGTCGAGCGCGACGCCTTCGCCGGGCGTTGCTTGCATCGCCATCAGCAGGCGCATCTTGAGCTCGTTGACGTTCGCGATGCGCCGGGCGAGGAGGTCGTCGAGCACGGCGCGCGGCGATTCATGCTCCGCGGGCGGGACAAAGAGCCGGAATGCGCACAGCCCGCCGGGGCGCAGCACGCGCCGCGCCTCGCGGAGCACGCGCGTCTGCCCGGGCGGGTCGAGCAGGTGCAGCCCGCCGTCGCAAAGGACCGCGTCGAAAGAGGTGCTCTCCAGGGGCATGTCGCGCCAGTCCGCGCACAGCGCCGCGGCGGGTTCGCCGGGCCAGACCGCATCGATCATCGCCCGGGCGCGGTCGATCGCACGCACGTCCGCGCGCGCCGGCCAAGGCAGGCGGTGGAGCTCGGGCGTCACACCGAGGATGAGGACGCGCGGCGCCCCGGGCAGGCGGGGCAACACCTCTCGCCGCAGGAAGTCCGTGTCTTCGCGTGAAGGACGCAGCGGCGGGCCGACCAGGCCCCACCGGGCGGCGATCTCCGGCCAATGGCCGTGCACACCCGCCGCGGCGGGGTGCGGGGCCGGCGTTGCGCGCGTGGTGGTCATGCGGCGTCTCGCGGACGCGGACGGGGAAGCCCCAGTGTAGCGGCGGGCGTCATCGCAGCAGCGAGTCGAGGCCGTCGGCGAGGAGCCGGACGCGGGGCAGGTACTGCTCGGGCGGGAAGTCGCCGAGCGTGGGCGTGCGGTTCGCGTCGTAGAGCACGACGCGTCCGTCAACGATCGCGTAGTCGAACTTGCCGAAGTCGAACCCCAACTCGCGGCGCATCGCGCGCAGCTCGCCGGGCACGTCGGGCACCGCCTCGCGACCGATGATCGTGTGCGACTTGACGATCGGCGAGCGCGAGTAGCAGATGGAGTTGGTCTCCGCGTCGCCGAGGAATACCCACGTGCGCAGGGAGTAGAGGTCGCCCCGCATCTCCGGCAGGAAGCGTTCGACGACGAGGTCCGGGTTGAACCACACGGGCCACGGCGCGTCACGCGCCGATTGAAATACGCGGTAGTCGTCGGTCGCGAGCCGCGCCCGCAGCGGCCACGGGAGGCGGTTGCGCACCGCGCGAACGGTGCGCCGGAACGGTGAACGTTTGAGGAGCACGCCGTCCTTCATCCCGCCGCAGTTGGCGTCGGTTTTCACGATCACCGGGCCGTTGTATGCGTCGCCGCGGCGGACGAGCGAGTGGCTGATCGCGCGCTTGGAGATGTCGACCGTGCCCGCGTTGACGGCGCGCGGGTATCGGCGCACGAACGCGGCGTGGTCCTCGGGCACACGCGTGACGTCCGCGTGCAGGAACGCGATATCGGCGGGGACGTGGGCCCCGGGGCTGCGCTGCTCGATCACCTCGTGCCCTCGCTCGCGCCACACCTCGGCGATGGCGCGGAGGAAGTACGTCGCCTCGTGGAGCGAGCCATCGCGGTGGACGAGGATCAGAACCCGGGCCACGGCGCAGTGTTGGAGACTCGGACGAATCAGGCGGGTGGGCCGGTTTCACCGGGTAGCCTGATTCTCTTCGTCCCTTCCCTCAACAAGCAACCCCGCCCTCTCGGGCGGGGCTGCTCGCCCTGACAGAAGCCGTTGATTACTGCACGGCGTTGAACGCGTTCACCACACCAGCGGTGGCGCAGCGCCCGGCGAGGTTCGCGTTCGCGCGCGTCGTGCTCAGGATGCGCGAGCGCACCTGCGAATACGTCCACGCCGGGTAGCGGCTCCAGACGAGGGCCGCGACGCCGGCGACGTGGGGCGTCGCCATGCTCGTGCCGTCCATGTACACGTAGCTGCTGTCGTTCGTGCGGTAGCAGCTCGCGATCGTGACGCCCGGCGCCGCCAGATCGACGCTCGTGGCGCCGTAGTTGGAGAAGGTCGGCCTCGCCCCGTCGTTGTCGATCGCCATGACGCTGATGATGTTGTCGTGCGTGTAGCTCGCGGGGTACTGCGGGAAGCTGTCGTTGTTATCGCCAACGAAGTCGCTCCCGCCGTTGCCCGCGGCGCACACCAGCAGGTGCCCCGCCGTGCGTGCCGCCGAGATCGCGTTGCTGAGCGTCGTCGAGCCGCCGGAACCGCCCCAGCTGTGGTTGCTCACCTTGATGCCCTTGCCCACGCAATAGTTGATCGCGCTCGCGGCGGCGGACGAGCTCACGCTCCCGCCCGCGCTGCCGATCTTGAGGCCGGCAAGCTTGACGGTCCACGCCACGCCGGTGACGCCGAGGCCGTTGTTGCCCCGGGCGCCGATCGTGCCCGAGGTATGGCTGCCGTGCCCGTTGTCGTCCGTCGGGTTGTTGTCGTTGTTCCAGAAGTCCCATCCCCACGTGTCGTCGACGCGCCCGTTGCCGTCGTTGTCCACGCGGTCGCCCGCGACCTCGCCGGGGTTGGACCAGATATTGGCGGTCAGGTCCTGGTGGGTGCGGCGGATGCCCGAGTCCGCGACGCCGACGACGAACGTGCTGCTGCCCGTGGTCAAGTCCCACGCGAGGTTCGCGTCGATGTCGTGGTTCGCCACGCCCGGATCACCGCCCACTGTCTGGCCCGTGTTGTTCATGCCCCAGAGAAGGCTGTAGAACGTGTCGTTCGGTGTCGCGCCGAGCTTGTAGATGTAGTCCGGCTCGGCGTACTCGACGGCGCCCATCCCGCCGCCGATCTTCTCGAGCACCTCGATCGCGTCCTCGACGCGCATGCTCGTCGTCAAATGGTGCACCCCGGGGAGGAAGCCCGGCCACGTCTCGATCGTGTCGCCGCCGATCGTCTTGAGCAGCAGCCCGATGTCCTCGGCCGTCGCTTGGTCGGTGAACTTCACAAGCAGCGATGTCGGGTCGTGCGGCAGATTGGGGTCCGCGGCGAGGGCCGCGTCGCGGCGGGCGCGCCACTCGTCGCGCCACGTGCCGGCGTCGGGGCGTACTTCGGCCTGTTCCGCGCTTGCCCGCGGGTTCCCGCTCCCGGGCGCGGCGGCGCCCTCGCCGAACGCGCCGGCCGCGAAGCCTCCAACCCCAAGACCCGCAACGACCGCGATCAATCGACCGTGCATGTTCATTCGTCGCTCCTTCGGCGCGGCGAGAACCCGCGCCGGCGTCTTCCCCGACCGGCAGCGGCAGAACACCGCGTCACCCACCACGGGCGCCGAGCAGGGCCGCACAACATCCCACGCGGTGATCGGTCTGTCAAGCGAGATTGCGGGGGCGACGCGGTGACGAGATGCAATTCCACCAATGCGCGGCAGTTCCGCCGGGGGCCAGCCGCGCACATTCGCGATCCCGACCGCGGCTCCCTCCCGCTCACGGGTGTGCCGCGCGCCCACTCCGAGGAGGAAACCATGTAAGGCCTTCGATCCTGTCCCCTTCTCCCGTCGCTCACCCTGCCTGCGGCCGCCTCCTCTGGCGCTGTCGCTCAGCCCGGTCGCGTCACGCACGAGGGCGAGCCTTCGCCAGCCGGCGGGCCGGTGAACGGTCCGGTTGACCGGCACCTCCGCGTCCACGAAGCACCGGGCGCGGGTGTTGCGACCGGAGCTTGTGGTGTGCGGCGCCGCGATTGTGATTGCCAAAACGCGGCGATCCAGTACACTGCTGGCCGCGCGGGGTGGCGCGTTCGTTCGTTGGAGGGGTCATGCGTTCGACCGTCGTTGCCTCGCTCATGGCCGCCACGCTCGCGGCGCCGTTATCCGCCCAACCGCTCTCCACCGGCTTCACCTATCAGGGGCGTCTCGAGACGGGCGGCGCACCGGCCAACGGGCCGTTCGACTTCCAGTTTGCGCTTTATGACTCCGCGGGGGGCACGACGCAGATCGGCGCGACCCTGTGCGCCGATAACGTGACGGTCGAAGGCGGCTCGTTCGCGACGCTCCTCGACTTTGGATCGCAGTTCGCCGGCCAGACCCGGTACCTCGAGGTGCGCGTGCGTCCCGACGGGGGCGCAAACTGCACGAACCCTGCCGGGTTCGTCACGCTCGGCCCGCGCCAGCGCATCACCGCCGCGCCGGCGGCGACGTACGCCATCGCCGCGGCGAGCGCGGGCACGTCGACGACGGCCACGAACGCGCAGAACCTGAACAACCAGCCCGCTTCCTTCTATACCAACGCTGCCAACCTGACGGGCACGCTCCCGGGCGCCGCCCTCTCTGGTTCGTACACAAACGCGCTGACGCTGAGCAACGCGTCCAACGCCTTCACCGGCAGCGGCGCGGGGCTGACGGCGCTCAACGCGACGAGCATCGCGAGCGGCACGATCGCCGACGCGCGTCTCTCGGCCAACGTCGCGACGCTCGCGGGCGCGCAGACGTTCTCGGGCGTAAAGACCTTCAGCGCGATCCCGGCGTTCAACGGCGGGACGTCGGGCTCCACGGCGCCGTTCGCGGTGGACAGCACCTCCACCGTCGCGAACCTGAGCGCCGACCTGCTGGACGGGCTCTCATCGAGCGCGTTCGCCGCGGCGACGCACACGCACCCGGCGACGGACATCACCTCCGGCACGCTCTCGGATGCACGGCTCTCGAGCAATGTGGCGCTGCGCAACGCGAACCAGACGTTCACCGGGAACATCGACTTCGACAACCCGGTGGACTTCCTGGACACCGCGAGCTTCGCCACCACCGCCAGCTTCAACTTCGGCGGCCGTACGCTGCAGATCCGCAACGACAGCGGGCTTGTCCCGGGGCTCAACCTGACGGGCACGAGCGGGAACCTGGGCATCCTGCGCGTGCGCAACAAGATCGAGATGTGGCCCAACGACGCGGGGACGACCGCGGCGAGCATCGACGTCCGCAACGCAGCGGGCGCGGCGACGATCACGCTCAACGGCGCGACCGGCGCCGTCTCCGCGGCGAACATGCCCGCGATCGCGGGGACGCAGACATACGCGGACGGCCGCCAGAGCAATACGGGCGCCACGATCCAACCCGGCGCCTCCGCGAATCTCGACTCCGTGACCGTCAACGTGCCGTCGGACGGCTTCCTGTTCATCACGGCCACGCTGAACGTGCGGACTTCGGGCGCCGACGCGAAGCTCCACTTCAAGCTCGATGAAACAACCAACGGCGCGAGCACGCTCACCGAGATCCATAGCGGCTCCGACTTCGACGGCTTCGGGACCGTGCGGAACACGGGGACGCTCACGCTGAACTGGATGGTCCCCACGGGCCCGGGCGCGCGGTCCTTCACAACGAGCGTGTACAACCAGGCGAGCAACAACCAGCAGGTCTATTGGGGCCACACGCTCCACGTCCTGTACTTTCCACGCGGCATGTGACGCCGAACCCACCTTGACGGACGTCGGAAGGAGACACCATGCGAACCGCCATCACCGCTCTCGCCTTTCTCGCCGCGCCCGCGCTCGCGCAGCCGCTCACCACGGCGTTCACCTATCAGGGCGAACTCCGGGAGAGCGGCACGCCCGCGTCGGGCGCGCACGACTTCCAGTTCCTGCTCTTCACGGCGCCCGCCGGGGGGATGCAGCTCGGGGCCACGCTCTGCGCCGACGACGTCGCGGTGACCGACGGCACATTCTCGGCGCTTCTCGACTTCGGCGCGCAGTTCGCCGGCCAGACCCGGTACCTCGAGGTTCATGTACGCCCCGACACGGGCACGAATTGCTCCGACACGACCGGCTTCGTCGCGCTCTCCCCGCGTCAGCAGATCACGGCGGCCCCCGCCTCGACCTACGCGCTCCTCGCCGGGTCCGCGTCGAGCGCAGCCAACGCGTTCACGCTCAACGGCCAGCCCGCGTCGTTCTACACGAACGCCGGCAACCTCACCGGCACGCTCCCCGGCCCGATCCTCTCGGGCCCATACGCCAACGCGGTCACGCTGAACAACGCGTCGAACGTCTTCGCCGGCAGCGGCGCGGGGTTGACTGGCCTCAACGCGTCGAACATCGCCTCGGGCATTCTCTCGCCGGCCCGCGGCGGGACCGGCGGCGACACCACCTCCGCGGCCGTCAACCAGGTTTTGAAGTGGAACGGCGGTGCGTGGGCGCCGGCCAACGACCTCAACACCGCCTACACCGCCGGCGCCGGTCTCTCGCTCTCCGGCACGATGTTCTCGATCCCGTCGGGCGCGATCCAGGCAGCAATGCTCGGCGCCGGCAGCGTGGCCGGCGGCGCCGCGGGCGTTGTGCAGGACAGTTCGATCACCTCCGCCGACCTCGCCTCCGACACGGCGTCGCTCGCGAAGGTCTCCGGCGGCGCGCTCGCCGCCAGCGGCAGCGGCGTTACCGCCGCTGGCACGGTGTCGGCGGCCGACTTCTTCTACGCATCGCCGCAAACCTCTCACTGCATGATCGCGCCGGCCGCCTTCTCCGCCCGCGACGGCGTGCCCGTTTACCACACCAACGGCCCGGACGGCGGCGTCCACCCCGCCCCCACCGCCACCTCCTTTAACGGCCTCGCCGCGCCGGTAAACCTGCCCCACGGCGCGACGATCACCGCCGTCCACTACTACGTCGTCGACAACACCGCCTCGACGGACATGTTCCTGAGCGGTATCCGCCAGACGGTCGCCGGCGGGCTCCTCACGTCCTTCGCCGCCGTCAATACCTCGGGGGCGAGCGCTTCGATCCAGACCCTCTCCGTGACCGGCCTCAGTATCACCGTGGACAACTCGACGACCAGCTACCGGATCCTCGCCAATACATCCGGCGGGTGGACGGGCAGCGCGATGTTCATCCGCGGCGTGCGGATCGACTACACGATGCCGCGGCCGGCTCGCTGAGGCACGGACCGAGAATCACCTCGCCCACACCGCGCCGCGCGCAGTTGTGTTTGCGTTCCGTGTCGTTGCCGATAGAGTGGACCTCCCCGCCCCGCGGGGAGCGCCATCTGTCAGGAGGCCCCATGCGCATTGCACGTTTCGCCGTTGCTTTCCTCGCCGCGATTCTCCCGCTCCCCGCGCTCGCCCAGAACGCCGCGGTCTTTACCTACCAGGGCAAGCTCACCGACGGCGCCGCGGCGGCCAACGGCACGTACGACATCCGTGTGACACCGTACAACGCGGCCGCCGGGGGCTCGGCGCTCGCCCCGCCGGTGTGCGCCGACAACGTCGCCGTCACCGACGGCCTCTTCTCGGTCCAACTCCCCAGCACGTTCCCGCGTGGCGGCGGTGACGTCTTCCTCGAGTTCCACATCCGCGTCGACGCGTTCGGCGCCGTCTCCTGCGGCGATCCGCTCGGCTTCACCACGCTCACGCCGCGTCAGCCGATGACGCCCGCGCCGGCCGCGGCGTACGCGTCCGCGGTCCCCGCGCAATCGCTCGAGCGCCTGGGCGCGATCCGGTATAACGCCGCCGAGAACCGCTTTGAGGGGTTCACCGGCACGTTCTGGGCGCCGTTCGTGATGGGCGACCCGGTCACGCCCGCCAATACACAGACGTTCACGACGCCGGGCACGCACTCGTTCGTCGTGCCCGCCGGCGTCACCACGCTCGGCGCGGACGTCTGGGGCGCGGGCGGCGGCGGCGGCGGGATGAACGCGGGCGGCGTCACCGCCACGAGCTGCCCGCTGCCCAGCGCCTTCCGCGGCGGAGGCGGCGGCGGCGGAGGCGGCGCGTACACGCGGGTGGGCATCCCCGTGACGCCCGGCGAAACGGTCACCATCGTTGTCGGCATCGGCGGCGGAGCGGGCGGGCTCGGGATTCCAGGCCAAGCGGGCGAGGCGTCGCGCGTCCGCCGCGGCGTGATCGATCTCGCCGTCGCTCCGGGCGGCCTGGGCGGGAACGTCGGCCTGGTGCACCCTCCGTCCCAAGGCGGAGCACCATCGGGCATGGGCGGCAGCGGCGGCGCAGCACCCACGGCCGCTTCCGGCGTCACCGTCACCACGAGCATGCTCGGTGCCAACGGCGGTTTCGGCGTCGCGCCCAACTGCGTCGGGTCGTTCCCCTCGGTTATGTTCGTGCCCGGCACGCACGGGGTGGGCGCGTCGGCCCGCTCGGGCGGGGCGCCGCTGTCGTCCATGGGCGCCGGCGCGGGCGGCAACGGCGGGTACAACGCCGCCAACCCCGCCATCGGCGCCGCCGGCGCGGTGCGGGTCTTCTGGAACTAGTTCCGGGCACGGCCTGCCGCCGAAGACCTGCGGCCCCTGTCGAGGCCAGCGAGAAATTGGCTCCCGGTGCCTCCAACGCTGCGGCCCGGGAGCCGGAGGCGGGTTGGCGGCGGCGTTGCCTCCCGAATCGACAACAAAGTACCGGAATTGGCGATCCGCAGAACAGATCGAACACGCTCCCGAGAGGGGTGCTGTTGCCACAGCCCGCCCTCACAAGGAGTGCGCCATGGTCCGTTGTGCCGCCTTCGCCGCCGTTGTGTTCGCGTCAATCAGCGCGAGCTTCGCCCAGTCCACCGCGTTCACGTACCAAGGCGAACTCGGGCAGGGCGGCGCCCCCGCCAACGGCGCGTTCGACATGCGCTTCCGGCTCTTCGACGCCGCGTTCGGCGGCGCGCAGGTCGGCTCCACTGTCTGCGTCAACAACATCGCCGTGACCGAGGGTAAGTTCTCGGCGATCATGGACTTCGGCCAGCAGTTCGCGTCGAGCGCCGCCCGGTTTGTCGAGATCGACGTTCGGGCGGACACCGGTCTTGACTGCTCAAATGTCGGCGGGTTCGTGGTGCTCGCGCCGCGCCAGCAGCTCACCGCAACCCCGAGAGCCCTCGCCGCGAGCATCGCCAACGCCGCGTACACGCTGAGCGCCCCCGACGGTTCGCCCGCGAACGCCGTCGTCGTTGACAACAGCGGCAGTGTCGGCGTCGGCACGGCGGCGCCGGGCGTCCCCCTGCACATCGTGAACAGCGAGCCGGTCCTGGTCCTTCAGGACACCAGCGCCAACTCGCAGCAGTCCGGTTATCTGGGGTTCTGGAACTCCAACCCCAGCGAGACGGCGTGGGTGGGCTTCGGGACGCCCGGCAGCCCGCACTTCGGCATCCTCAACGCGCGGTCCGGCGGCGACATCTTCCTTTCACCGGGGCCGAGCGGGAGCGTCCGGCTGGGGTCCGGCGGCCCCCGGGTGGCAGCCGCGGAGGAGAACGTTCGCATTATCCGCGGGCGGGTCAACGCATCGGGAGGGATCGTCTCGGGAACGGGCTTCACGGCGACTGCCAACGCGGACACGACGTACACCATCACGTTCGCAACACCCTTCGTCGGTCCGCCCGCCGTCACCGTGACGGCGGAGTACATCTCGGACTTCGTCGGGATCCACTTTGCGATGACCGAGGCGGTCTCCGCGTCGAGTGTGCGGGTCCGCTTGTACAACGACGTGTCCACCCGCCTCGACGGCGCGTTCAGCTTCATCGCCGTCGGCCCCCGCTGACGGCGCCGCCCCGCCCCTCTTCCGACGCACCACGCACAACGCTCCACGCACCGCCTTTCTCCTACACTCCGCGCCTACCACCCACCGCGGCCGGACGCCGCGGCTCTTCTCATTTTCCGCTTTCCCATTTTTCCGCTTTTGCGCTTTCGGAACCCCCCATGCCCTTCCACCCCCAAGGCCTGACCACCTCGCGCCCATCCGGCAAGGTCAACCCCAACCTCGACTCCCTCGCGCACGGCGGCGGGCCCATCCTCACCAAGCGCATCCCGAGCTGGCCCTACGCCGACCCCAAGGGCCGCCACACCGTCTCCTACGACGAGTACGTCAAGACCGGCGGCTACGAGGGGCTGCGCAAGGCCCTCACGATGAAGCCCGACGCCGTGACCGACGAGGTCAAGAAGTCCGTCCTCCGCGGCCGCGGCGGCGCGGGCTTCCCCTGCGGCCTCAAGTGGACCTTCCTCCCCAAGCTCGCGGCGGACGCCAACGGCGCCGAGGCCGACCCCGGCCAGCGCTACCTCGCCATCAACGCCGACGAGTCCGAGCCCGGCACCTTCAAGGACCGGCTGCTCATGGACTTCGACCCCCACCTGATGCTCGAGGGCATCGCGATCGCCTGCTACGCCTGCCGCATCAAGACCGCCTTCATCTTCATCCGGGGCGAGTACCACCACCAGGCCCACGTCCTCGAGAAGGCCATCGCCGAGGCCTACGCCAACGGCGTCTTCGGGAGCAAGGGGCTGATGAACGGCGCCTCCACCGCACGCGGCGGGGCGTGGGCCGTCGATTGCCACGTCCACCGCGGCGCGGGCGCGTACATCTGCGGCGAGGAGACGGCGCTGCTGGAGGCCCTGGAGGGGAAGCGCGGCTGGCCCCGCATCAAGCCGCCGTTCCCGGCCGTCAAGGGCCTCTTCGGCAAGCCCACGATCATCAACAACGTCGAGACGCTGGCCCACCTCCCGAGCATCGTCGAGTTCGGCGGCGAGTGGTTCACCAAGCAGGGCGTCGCGAGCACCTTCCCGGGCGGCATGGCGAGCCACGGCACCAAGCTCATGGGCGTCAGCGGCCACGTCGCGCGCCCCGGCTGCTACGAGTGCGAGCTGGGGATCCCGCTGCGCGTGCTCGTGGAGGAACTCTGCGGCGGCATCCGCAACGGGAAGAAGTTCAAGGGCGCGATCGCCGGCGGCGTCAGCATGGGCATCTTGGGCCCGGACCAGTACGACGCCGAGATGGACTTCGACATCGGCCGCAAGTACAACGTCCTGGGCTTGGGGACCGCGGGCCCCACCATCTTCGACGAGGACACGGACATGGTCGCGGTGGCCCGCAACATCGCCCGGTTCTTCAAGCACGAGTCGTGCGGCCAGTGCACCCCGTGCCGCGAGGGGTCGGGGTGGCTCTATCAGCTCATGCAGCGCATCGAGGAGGGGCACGGTCGGACCAAGGACCTGGACTTGGCCCTCGAGATCGCGACGAGCATGGGAAGTATGCCCGGCACGACCATCTGCGGCCTGGCGGACGGGAACAACTGGGCCGTGCGGACGATCATGAACAAGTACTGGGCGGAGTTCGAGGCCCGGGTGAAGCCGACGTTTGTGCCGGTGAAGATCACCGTTGGCACAGCGGCACATAGTTAATTTGCTATAAACTACGGCACGGAGTCGTGCATGTCTTCTCAAAATAGCGCCCTCGCCGCTGCACTAGACGGCCTAAAACGCCCTGCATCGCATGACAACGCGGGGCCGATGGCCGTGCGACTAGCTGAAGCACTTGGCTGGAACACGGCTCACGCAACCGTTCGCAAACTCTCGCCCGCTGGTGTACCGTTTGACGTCTTTCAGGCGTCAATAGTCAAGCAGCCGGCGCTTCTTTTCTGTAACACCGATTCAGCGGTGTCACCCTCCGACGTCCTACCCACCGCGGCCCTCTTCGCATACCACGCCGCTTTTGAATGGGGCGTCCTATGCCATGACTTCGAAGCCATTATCTTCAATTCGCACTGGCTTCGGGCGGGCACTTGGTTTACCTTGCCATCTCTACACGTTGACGCCACACAACATGATCTAAAGCTATGGAGGTGCCTACAGCCCCAGTCCGTCCTTGACGACGCTCTCAATCGCACAGCGCTTTCGGTTTCTCAACCTGAAGCTACACTTCTGCCCGTTGATGATGCACTAGTTGACAGACTAGACGCGTGGCGCGATGAAACACTTCGGCACTCCGTTTCTATCAGGGGAATCGACGAGCGCCTACAACAGTTGTTCGCACAACTCTTCGTTTTGCGTGCCGTTCAAGACAGATCGCTCTCATCAACCTTACCGACGCTTGAATCCGTCCTGCGCAAAGATGGGACAGCTAACAAGGCACTCCTTAAATCTCTGTTCGATCGCGCCGCCGAAGCCATACAGTCTGATTTATTCTCCCCTGCTTCATTTCGTGATATTCCGCCCTTTATTCTCGGCGGCATCATCAGAGATTTGTACTATCCAGCCCACATCCCGCTTCGTGGCCTTAGGTACAATTTTGCTTGGGTATCCTCGGACGTACTCGGTCGCGCGTACGAAAAGTACCTCGCCAACGCGCTAGTTCCATCAAAGATTCTTGACCCACAGCTGCGTATGTGGAACCAGCCATTGCGTGACGTCAATCGCGTGGGGGTTCGGAAAGTGCGCGGCGCATACTACACCCCGGAGTATATCGTCAAACTGCTCGCCGAGGAAGCAATCCATCGACATCCGCCTCGTCCAACCAATAGCGGCAATGTTGTTCTGCCGCGCATAGTTGACCCCACGTGCGGCTCGGGGGCATTCCTCGTCGCCGCTCTAGATGCGCTAATCGCACGCCTACGAGATATTGATCCCTGCAAGAACTGGGGTCGCCAGATCATTAAACAATCTGCGCTGTGTGGTGTTGATATAGATCCGCGAGCAGCTGTGCTTACACGCCTATCTATTTGGCTTCGCCTTGCCGAGGAGCCAAATGCTCTCCCCCTTCCAAAGCTAGAGGATTCCATAATCTGCGGCGACTCTTTGGATCCTGATACTTGGGTATCACTTCCTCAACAATACGATATTGTACTTGGCAATCCACCGTTTCTGGGACATATGCATCTGCGCTCCCATGCAGATCTTGCCAAGCGTTTTAAGTCTGCCCAAGGCCGCTTTGACTATTCCTACCTGTTCTTAGAACTCGCAACACACCTGCTCCGCGAAGGTGGGCATCTCGGCATGGTGACTTTGCGTGGCATTTTTACAAGTCGTGACGCCGCCTCTATTCGAGACGTGCTTTCAACCACTTGCCGGCTTGAGCTCATTGTTGACTTTGGTAGCAATCACGCGTTCCCGGGCGTTGAAGCATATATCACAGTCCTACTGCTGCAGAGCACCCCTGACGCGTCTGCAAAGAAGTCCACTCGCTTGGTTAAAGTTAACCGTCTTCCCAAGCGCTTCGCCAGTCATCAATTAGCCCTCGCGGCGCACACGGAACATGATTTGGCGAGCGACGATATTGACAGCTACTCAATTACGCATCCGTCGGGACGTGAACCGTGGCTACTCATGAAGCCAAGTGCGATCGGCTTGCGGCTTCGTTTAGAAAACTCTTCAGTTCCTCTTTGCGACATTGCAGACACTTTTCAGGGCATTAAAACCGGCGCCAACGATGTTTTTATCCTTGATCCCTTGAAGTCGGCCGGATCGCATCCGTGGGAAATGCAGTCGGGTATGGGATTCAAGGTGCTTATCGAACCAGAAGTTCTTAAGCCAGTTGTCTTTGGCTCGGACATCAAGCGCTTTGATCTCGTCAGACCAACGAGGTATCTTCTGTATCCTTACAAGGATGGCAAGCTAATCCCGGCTGATGCTATGGCCAATCAATATCCATTAGCATTTAGCTATCTAACCCAAGTGAAACAGATCCTTGATAGCCGAAGCAGTATTGAACGCTCGCAGCGCGACTGGTACGCATTGTCCTGGCCGCGCAACGAGGAGTGGCTAAGCAGCAGGAAGCTGATCACAAAGGAACTTGCCCGCCAGGCGTCTTTTGCTGCGGATGACAACGGTGGCGTGTTTGTTGTGGGTGGACTTTCTATAGTGCCTCAGGATGACGAGTTACTGTTAGTATTGCTAGGCTACCTTAACTCGCGCGTTGCTGACTGGTATATGCGCGCAACAATGCCATCATTTCAAGGTAGGTTTTTTAAGTTTGAAACACAACAGATCTCTCGTCTGCCTATCCCTCGCGTGCTCTTGGAGGATGAAAAGAACGTCGCGGCGATAGCAAGTTATGTTGAAGCTATTGTCGCTTATAACTACGGTAGTCCCGGTGGAAGTTCGAGCGAACTAGAGCAGTCTCTTGATAAATTCTTAGCGTCAGCGTGCGGTATCGATTTACGCGAGCTCGACTAGTGCTTAATTTTACGATTCAAAGCAGAAGCTATCATGTGCCGCGCCACGGGGTGCTTGTTGATACAAACGTCGTAGTCGCTAAGTTTCTCCCAGTTGATGAGCACCATGAGACTGCAGATGCGTTCTTGGCCGGATTAGACGGCCGTCCGTGGTATCCAGTTTTACCTGTGTCGGTACTAGTCGAGTCTTGGGGTATGCTGGTTGGCAGCTTTGGCAGCTCTGTCGACTCTGGTTGTCAAATGCTTGAATGGGCAATGAATCCCGGAACTGCCACGATATTGCCGGACAATCCCACACGGATTGATGAGATGAAAAGGATGGCCTCGCTTTTGCAGATCGATTTGGTTGATGCGGTGTTGCTAGAGTTATCAGCGTCACTGCAAAGAGGCTGCTCATTCGATTCGCCACTGCCAATCGCGTCCTTTGATCAACGAGATTATCTTATGGTTGTTGGGAGGGTCGATCAGACGGTAAGACTAATGGACGTCCACACATTTGATATTACGGACTATGAGCCGCAACGCAAGCATCGCAGGAAGCCTAGGACGTAGGACTGGCTGCAGAGTAGCCGATGGCTACACGTGCAATAATTGCTAGCGGATCTACCACGTATACTTCGACATGCCCTCCTTCGACATCACCAGCAAGATCAACTTCGCCGAGCTGGACAACGCCGTGAACAACACCCAGAAGGCGATCGCCCAGCGGTTCGACTTCCGGGGCTCGCCCGTGGAGCTGACGGTGGACCGCAAGGAGAAGAAGCTCGACGTCGTCGCGGAGGACGCCACCAAGGTCCGCAACGTGATCGAGATGTTCCGCTCCGCCGCGGGCAAGCGCGGGCTGGACCAGCGGGCCTTCGACTGGGGGGAGCCGGAGGCGACCGCCGCGGGGCGCATGCGGGTGACGGCCAAGCTGCGCGACGGGCTGGAGTCGGAGAAGGCCAAGGAGATCTCTCGGCTGATCAAGGACAGCAAGCTGAAGGTGCAGCCGAGCATCCAGGGGGAGGAGCTGCGGGTGACGGCCAAGCAGATCGACGACCTGCAGGCGGTACAGAGGCTCGTGCTCGCGGCGGACGTGGGTGTGCCGCTGCAGTTTGGGAATTACCGCAGCTAGGCACGAAGGCACGGGGGCACGGAGGCACGGAGGGGAAGAGGAAGACCCCTCACCGGCGGCGAAGACGCCGCCACCTCTCCCCGCGTTCCGCGGGGCGAGGGAGGAAGAGGGGCGGACGGGCGGCGCGCCGCGAGTCCGAGCTGTGGGTTGATCGCCCGAGCTTGCGCTCGGGGCTCGTTGGCGACGGGCGCTCGGTGGCAGGCGGGACGCCTGCCCCACACCTGATTCACCACTCTCCCGTCTGCCCTCGTTCGCTTGTTCGCTTCTTCCCTACGCTCGCCCCATGCGCATCCTGATGCTCGGCTGGGAATTCCCTCCGTTCATCGCGGGCGGGCTCGGTGTCGCCTGCTTCGGGCTCACGCGCGCGCTGGACAGGGCGGGACACCACGTGATTTTCGTGCTCCCCAAGCCCGTCGACCGCTCGCGCAGCAGCCATGTCAAGATGCTCAGCCCGATGTCCGTCGTGGGGGCTGTGCAGCTCGGCGGGCTCCCCATCCGCTCGCTCGAGGAGGGCGGCGTCGTCGGGGCGTACGCCGTCCAGGGCTTCGAGCACGCGACGTTCCTGGGCCTGCCCGCCTCCTTCGGCAACTCCTACGCCTCGGGTTCCACGCGCATCGTCGGCGTCCCCGCGCCCGGCGAGATGAGCGACGAAGAGGCAGAGATCGAGGCGGCCGTCACGGGCGTCCCCGGCCCCGCGGCCCCCACCGTGCTCGGCGCAACGCCCCCACCCTCGCGCGCGGTCATCGGCGGCGGGGCGGGGGAGGGGTACGGTGGGGATCTCTTCTCCGACGCGGAGCGGTATGCGCGGCTGGCCGTGGCGCTGACGCGCCGCGAGGGGTACGACGTCGTCCACGCCCACGACTGGCTGACGTTCCCCGCGGGCGTCGCCCTCTCGCGCGTCTCGGGCAAGCCGCTGATCGTGCAGGTGCACTCCACGGAGTTCGACCGCTCCGGCTCCAACGTTAACCAGCGCATCTACGACATCGAGCGTATGGGGATGCACGCGGCCGACCGCGTGGTGTGCGTGAGCCAGCTCACCGCGTCGATCTGCGAGCGGCGGTACGGCGTGCCCACGGACCGGATCGACGTCGTCTACAACGGCCTTGATCGCGAGGCCCACCAGCCCGCGCCCGGCGCCCGCATCGAGCGCGACGACAAGATCGTCCTCTTCCTCGGGCGCATCACGATGCAGAAGGGGCCGGAGTACTTCATCGCCGCGGCGAAGCGCGTGCTGGAGAAGTTCGACGGCGTCAAGTTCGTCCTCGCGGGCTCGGGCGACATGGCCCTGCGGATGATCGACCTGGCGGCGGGGCTGGGGATCGGGCACAAGGTGCTCTTCACGGGCTTCCTGCGCGGCGGGGACGTCGAGCGCGTCTTCAAGATGGCCGACTGCTACGTGATGCCGAGCGTGAGCGAGCCCTTCGGGATCGCGGCCCTCGAAGCGATCAGCCACGACGTGCCGGTGATCATCAGCAAGACCAGCGGCGCGAGCGAGGTGCTCTCGCACGTGCTGAAGGTGGACTTCTGGGACATCGACGAGATGGCGAACAAGATCCTCGCGGTGCTGCGGCACCCGCCGCTCTCGCAGACGCTGCGCGAGCACGGGCAGTTCGAGCTGCAGCGCCTCACGTGGGACCAGTCCGCGGCGCGGGTGCTGGACAGCTACGCGAAGGCCGCGGCGATGCGTGCGGCGCGGCCGGCGACGGCGTGAGGGCGCTCAGTCGTCCGCGCGGAGCTCCTTGGGCCCGGCCTTCCCCGCGACGCGTTCCATGTAACCGTTGCCCTTGCGCTCGTACTTCGTGAAGCCCATGCGCTCGAGGTTCTGGTTCGAGAGGGCCGACTTGCCCTTGATGTCGCTCCACTTACCGGCGATGTTGGGGGCGACGATGGCGCGGCGGACGGGCGCGCCCGTCCCGGGGTGCTTGGTCAGCGAGGCCTCTTTCATGCTCTGCACGATCTCGAACGTCTCGCCCGTGGGCTGGCCGTCCTTGCCGAGCACTTCATAGAGATACGTGGGCATGGTGAATGTTAGGGTTCGGGTGCTGCTGCGCCCGCCGCGGCGGAGCGCCGCGTTTGTTATCGGCTTTTTCTAGCCACGATTCAGCACTCGTCCGCATGACCCCTCCGGTGGAAGCTCCGAGAACGGAGCGCTTCAACGCCGAAAGGAGCTGTGGAAGATGAACGGAATGAGGAAGCGATTGATGGCGTGGGGCCTGGGCGCCGTCGCCCTGGCGTCGCAGGCGGGGGCGCAGTGCCCGGACAAGACGTGGGTGCCGGGCGAGGGGATCCAGGGGATCAACGGCAACGTGACGGCGGTGCACATGTGGGACCAAGACGGCGCGGGGCCGCGTCCGGCGTTCTTGATCGTGGGCGGGGCGTTCACGATCGCCGGCTCGCAGGCGGTGCAGAACATCGTGCGCTGGGACGGTGTGGACTGGGTGCCGCTGGGCGAGGGCGTGAACGCGCAGGTGAACGCGCTGGCGACCGCGACGAACGGCGACCTGATCGTGGGCGGGGCGTTCAACCTCGCGGGGGGTGTGACGGTCAACCGCATCGCGAAGTGGAACGGGAGCGCCTGGAGCGGGTTCGGCACGGGCGTCAACAGCACCGTGAACACCGTCGCGGTGCGCCCGAACGGGCGGGTCATCATCGGCGGCGTCTTCACGACGGCGGGCGCCAACCCGGCCAACCGCGTCGCGGAGTGGGACGGCGCGCAGTGGAACGCGCTCGGGGCGGGCTTCAACAGCAACGTGCACGCCGTTCTCGTGCTCCCGAGCGGCGACGTTCTCGCGGGCGGCGTCTTCACGATGTCCGACACGACGACGGTGAACCGCCTTGCGCGCTGGGACGGAACGCAGTGGAACGCCTACGGCACGGGGATGAACCAGGCGGTCAACGCCCTTGGCCTGCTCCCCAACGGCAACGTGATCGTGGGCGGCGACTTCACGACCGCCAACGGCGTCACGATCAACCGCGTCGCCCGCCTCAACGGCACGACGTTCACGGCGCTGAGCACCGGGACGAACTCGACGGTGACGTCGATCGCGGTGGTCTCGAACACGAGCTTCTACATCGGCGGGTCGTTCACGCAGGCGGGCACGGCCGTGGCCAACCGCATCGCGCGCTGGACCGGCACGTCGTGGTCGGCGCTGCAGACGGGGCTCGACAGCACCGTGAGCGGCATCACGGTGGCGCCGTCGGGCGAGGTCTACGCGGGCGGGGCCTTCCTGCAGGCGGGCCTGGCCGTCGCCCAGCGCGTGGCGCGCTGGAGCGGCTCATCGTGGTCGGGCCTGGGGCGCGGCTTCAACGCGCCCGTCAGCGCGGTCGCGGGCTTCTCGGGCGACGACTACTACGTCGGCGGCGAGTTCACGACGGTGGGCGGCGTCGCGGCGAACCGTGTCGCCCGCTACACCAACGGCGTGTGGACGGCGCTCGGGACCGGCGCGAACAACCCGGTGCGATCGATGATCATCATGCCCAACGGGGACCTGGTCATCGGCGGCGAGTTCACGCAGGTGGACGGGCAGACGGGCATCAACCGGATCGCCCGCTGGAACGGGAGCACGTGGTCGGCGCTCGGCACGGGCCTCGGGGGCGTGGTGCGCGACATGGCGCTGCTCCCCAACGGCAACCTCCTCGTCGTCGGCGCCTTCACGACCGCCGGCGGCAACCCCGCCAACCGCGTCGCCGTCTGGAACGGCACGGAGTGGTCAACGCTGGGCACGGGCGTGAGCGGCACCGTGAATTCGGTGCTCGTCAACAACGCCAACGACATCGTGATCGGCGGAAGCTTCACCCAGGCCGACACCACCACGGTGAACCGCGTCGCGCGCTGGAACGGCACGGCGTGGACCGCGATGGGCAACGGCTTCAATCAGGCGGTCAACGGCGTCGCGCGGCTGCCGGGCGGCGAGATCGTCGCCGCGGGCAACTTCACGCAGACGGGCACGACGCTCCTGCAGTACGTCGGCAAGTGGAACGGCTCGGCGTGGGTGCCGCTCGAGCCCGTCGGCATCGACGGGCCGGTCGCCTCGCTGACGATGGCCGCCAACGGCGACCTGCTCGCGGGCGGGGACTTCATCTTCGCGGGCGGCAACAACGTCAACCGCGTCGCGCGCTTCAGCAACGGTGCTTGGAGCGAGTTCGCCAACGGCGCCGACAACAGCGTCGCGTTCATCCGCGAGGTCCCGGGCGGCGACGTCTTCATCGGGGGCACGTTCAACACCGTCGGGCTCTTCCTCTCGCCGTTCCTCGCGCACTGGGGGTGCCCCGTGTGCGACAGCCTCGACTTCAACCGCGACGGGCTTTTCCCCGACAACACCGACCTGATCGACTTCGCCGCGGTCTTCGGCGGCGGCACGTGCGCCGACCTCTCCGTCCCCTGCACGACGGACATCGACTTCAACAACGACGGGCTCTTCCCCGACAACGAAGACCTCTTCGCCCTCTTCCGCGTGTTCGGCGGCGGCACCTGCTACTGATCCGTCGGCCCTGACCGACGCACCCCTTTCGACGCCCCGGCCGCCACACGGCCGGGGCGTTGTTGTTGGAAGGCAGGGATCGGGGAGCGGTCGCCGGGGATAGCGGCGACGCGTCGCTCCGATCACGCACGCGCGATCCGGGCGATCTGAAGCGGCCGCTCGCCGGCCGCCGATCGCGGTCTTCTCGGCCCTTGACGCCCGTGGTACGCTGTGGGCGGGAGGCATCATGCGCGGATCGCGGACTTGCGGGATCGTTCTCGCGGCGGCGGGCTTGGCGGGGTCGCTCGCGCCGGCGCAGCACACCGGGAGCGCCCCGCTGGAGGCCGAGTTCCTCGACAGGCCGGAACGGCCCTGCGAGATCGTCCCGACCGTCGCCGTCGACGCCAGTATCTGGGCCGCGAATCTGTGGCCCCAGGGCAACGTTTATTACACGTTCGACGCGAACACAACGGCGGGGAACCAGACCGCGATGCTCGCGGCGATGGCGGAGATCGAGGCCGTCTGCGGCGTAACGTTCATCCCGCGCACGACGCAAAGCAACTACATCAACATCCGTGCGAGCGGCGGCAACAACTCGCAGATCGGCATGGTGGGCGGCCAGCAGACGATCAATATCTTCAACTGGAACGTGCGGATGATCATGGCGCACGAGCTGATGCACGCCTTGGGCGTGTGGCACGAGCAGCAGCGCGCCGACCGCGCGCAGTACGTCGTGGTCAACTTCGACAACATCCAGGGGGACTACGCCTCGAACTTCAACATCGTCGGAGCGCCGTTCGTGGGCCCGTACGACTTCGAGAGCGTGATGCACTACGACGACTGCTCCTTCTCGAACTGCTGCCCCAGCGGCTCCTCGTGCGGCTGCGCACTCTCGTGCGCGAGCATCCAGGCCCTCCCCGAGTACGCGCAGTACCAATCCGTGATGGGCCAGCGCTCGCGCCTCTCCCGGGGCGACATGCTCGGCCTGGTCTCCCGCTACGGGCTCCCCCAGTTCATCAGCATCGGCGGCTCCGCGGACTGTTCGGGCGCGGGCGGGTTCGCGAGCCTCGCCCTCCCGGCCGGCTCGTACATCCTCGAGCCGGTGAGCATGTCCGGCGGCGGCGACTTCGACGCCTGGAGCGCCTCGTCCTCCAACGGCGGATGCGGCGCGACGTGCTGCACCAACGGCTGGGTCTGGTCGTACCAGTACCGCGTCGACGGCGGCGCGTGGAACGACGTCGGCGCCGTGGATTGCCCGCGGTCCACCGCCGCGGCGGCCTTCGCGCAGCACGCGCGGTCACAGATGATCGCCCTCGCCGAGCCCGGGGTCGTCGACCTGCGCGTCAGCGACACTTCCTGCGGCGGCAACCGGGGCGGCGTCTCGCTCCGGGTTGTGCCGTGCATGGCCGCGACGGCGCAGCCGCAGCCCCGCGGATTCTGCACGGTCCCCTTCGCGGTGGCGTTCCAGTTCCAGGTGACGGACCCGAACGCAACGTTCCAGTGGTACCGCGACGGCCAGCCGCTGACGAACGCCGGGAACGTGCGCAACACCACGACACCGCTGATGTCCCTCCAGCCCGTCCTCCCGAGCGACGCGGGCGACTATTGGTGCGTCGCCACCGGCGCGTGCGGGAGCGTCACGTCGAACACGGCGACGCTGGCCATCTCCGACAGCGGGCCGATCATCCACGCCCAGCCCCAGCCCGCGTCGGCGAACACCGGCGGGAGCGCCGCGTTCACGGTCGATGCCTCGGGCGTCGGTGAGGTTTCGTACCAGTGGCGCCGCGGCGGCGTCGCGCTCGGCAACGGCCCGGGCGTGAGCGGCGCGGGGTCGGCGACGCTCGAGCTCGCGGGGCTGATGCCGGCGGACGCGGGGCTGTACGACTGCGTGCTGACGGACGACTGCGGCACGCGGACGTCCAACGCGGCGGCGCTCGGCGTGAGCGCGTGCGACAGCATCGACTTCAACGGGGACGGGCTGTTCCCGGACAACCAGGACCTGGAAGACTACTTGAGCGTCTTCGGCGGCGGGCCCTGCAGCACGGGCGCCTGCGGCGACGTCGACTTCAACAATGACACACTCTTCCCCGACAACCAGGACCTGGAGGACTTCCTCCGCGTCTTCGGCGGGGGTGGGTGCTAAGAACACGGGGAACGACAGAAGGAAGAGGAGGAAGGCCGAAAGGAAAAGGGCTGATCGAAGAAGAGAAGAGCGGGGTGCGCACCTTCTGGACCCGTGATTCTCTTTTCTGTCTCTTTCTGTTCCCCTCTGTTTCACTCCGTGTTCCCGTACCATCCCCCGTGCGGACCACCACCGACAATCTCCACCCGGCCGAACTCGCCGCGCGGCAGCGCTCGGTCGTGATCCGGGCCGTGCGCATCGGCTTCGCGATCCTCATCGTGACGTTCACGATGCTGGCCGTCTTCCGCGCCATCGACCAGATGCGCGAGTTCGGGCCCACCGAGGGGCGGTGGCTCCCCGTCGCCGTCACCGTCGTCTCCGCCCTCGTGATGATCGCGCTGGTGGTCGTCGTCGACCTGCTCACGCCTGTCAAAAAGATCTCGACGATCGCGGGTGTCCTCGTGGGCATGCTGCTGGGGCTGCTCGCCACCATCGCCCTCTCAGGCCTTATCGACCTGCTCCTCCAGAGCTGGGTCTCGGACACCGGCGCCGCCAGGTGGGTGAGCCCCATCGCCGACAGCGTCAAGATCATCATCGGCATCTGCCTCGTCTACCTCGGCGTCGTCACCGTCCTCCAGACGCAGGACGACTTCCGCCTGGTCATCCCCTACGTGGAGTTCGCGAAGCAGATCCGGGGCCCGCGCCCGATGCTCGTGGACACCTCGGCGCTCATCGACGGGCGCATCGAGGCGATCGCCGCGTCGTCGTTTATCCAGACGCCGCTCCTCATCCCGCGCTTCGTGCTGGCGGAGCTGCAGGCGCTCGCGGACAGCCAGGACGCGGCCAAGCGCGGCAAGGGCCGGCGCGGGCTGGACATGGTCACGCGGCTCCAGCGCCTCGGCACCGTGGACGTCTCGATCGACGAGACGATCGTCCCCGGCAAGGCCGTCGATCAGATGCTCGTCGAGCTCGCCCGCGCGATGCCCGCGATCATCCTCACGACCGACGTCGCTCTCGCGCGCGTGGCGTCCATCCAGAGCGTGCAGGCGATCAACATCAACGACCTCGCCACCGCGACGCGCGTCAACCTCGTCGCGGGGGACCCGCTCACCGTCAAGCTCATCCGCGCCGGCGAACAGGCCGGGCAGGGCGTTGGGTACCTCCCGGACGGGACGATGGTCGTCGCCGAGGACGGCGGGGGCGATATCGGGAGCACCGTGGCGATGACCGTCTCAAGCACGCTCCAGACCTCCGCCGGCAAGCTCGTCTTCGCCCGCATCGGCGAGCGCCGCCCGGCCGAGCAGCCGGCCGACCAGCCCCAGGAGCAGGCCGGCGCCGAGCCCGAGGCCGCCACCACAGCCGATCCGCCGCCCGACGCGGGCGAGCCGGAGCGCCCGCGCGGGCCCTTCCCGCCCAAGCCCGCGCGCCCCACGCGCTTCGGCACGCCACGCAACCCGCGCCGCTGAACACCCGCCCCCCGGCTTGAATGCGCACACGCGGAATCCGGGCAAGGCGTGCCCGACGCGCGGCCTGCGACGTCTGCGCCGAGCGAAAGAGGCACAAAAGCGTGCCGCGGCCTTGCACGCCCGGGCTGGTGAAACCGATCCTGTGCTCATGAGCACAAGCCCGATCGAGCCCCTCGCCGCCACGCCGCGTCTGACCCGATCGGAGATGGTCGCCGGGTGCGTCGCCTTCACGATCCTCGTCGTCGTCGGCCGCTCGATCGCGCCGAGCGCGGGGCGCGCCGGCACCGTGCCCGTCCCCGCCGCGCCGGCGTTCGCCGCGCCCGCGGAGCGGCCGCTCGGCGCGATCAACACCAGCGACCTGCGGCTGGAGATCATCGACTCCGCCGCGGCGGGCATCCTCTACCGCGTGCGCACCGGGGCGGGCGTTCTGCTCGCGGACGGCCTGACGCGCTCGCAGCTCGCGGAGCGCTTCCCGACGCTCAACCCCGCGGCGCTGCACGGCTCGCTGATGATCGCGGAGCCGACGGACGACCGCTGACCCATAAACTCCTCTGTGCCCGCACCGATCACGCCCCTGCCCTCCATGCGGCCAGCGCCGAGCGTGCTCTACATCGTCGGCGGGAGCTTCGACCCGCCCCACCGGCTGCACCGCCTCGCGCCGGCGTGCGTCGCGGAGCACCTGGGCCTGGGACCGTGGCGGCTCCTCTTCGTCCCCGCGGCGAGGAACCCGCTGAAGGCGCAGGGACCGATCGCGGAGGACAAGGACCGCGTCGCGATGGTGCGCGCGCTGGCGAAGAGCACGCCCCGCGCGGGCGTCTGGACGGACGAGATCGACCGCGCCGCGTGGAGCCGCGAGCGCGGGCGGGCCGGGCCGAGCTACACGATCGACACGGTCAGGCGCCTCCGCAGGCTCGCCGGCCGAGCCGTGCGGCTGCGCCTGCTGATCGGGGCGGACCAAGCCCTCGCTTTCCACCGCTGGAAGGACGCGAAAGAAGTCGTCCGCATCGCGCCGCCGCTGGTGATGCCGCGGGAGGGGATCGCGGGCCCGCTGGACATCGCCGTTGCGCTCCGCGCCGACAAGGAAGCGGCGGCGTTCTGGGGGCCGGCGATGTTGGGGTGGTGGGCGATGCGCCTCGCGCCCTCGCCGTTCGTCGAACACTCGTCGACGACGATGCGCCGCCTGCTTGGCGGGACAGCGGCGCAGCGCACGAAGGCTCTGAACGAGCTGCCGCGAGAGGTCGCGCGCCTCATCGAGAGGCGCGGGCTTTATAAGGAAAGTCGGTGAAGGGAAAGTGGTGGCGGTGGATCGCTCCGGCCGCGCCGGCGGGATCGGGGCAATCACGAGCGACCGCTGATCACCGTCCGGCCACCGCCCGCTGGGCCTCGTCGAGCACCTTCTTCGCCTCCGCGCTCGTCGGCGCCTCGGCGATGAGCCGCATAATCGGCTCGGTGTTGCTCGCCCGGACGTGCAGCCACGCCTTGCCGGCGAGGGGGCCGCTGGCGATGTCCACCCACGCCCCGTCGCGCACGTCCACGCGGTGAGCGGCGAAGTGCTTCGCGACGGCCGCGACCGCGGCGGCAGCCTGGTCCTTGCTCGCGAGATCGATCTTGCGCTTCTCGATCGCGTAGGAGGGAATCTCGCGGACAAGCCGGCTCAGGGGCAGGCCGGCGCCCGCGGGGCTCATGAGCCAGAGGACGAGCGCCATGCCCGCGAGCGAGTCCCGCACGTAACAGCTCCGGGGCCAGATCGTGCCGCCGTTCCCTTCACCGCCCGCGATCGCGCTCTCGCGCTTCATCGCCTCGACGACGTTGGCCTCTCCCACCGGCGTGCGCACCACGCGGGCCCCGAACCTCGCCGCGACGTCGTCAAGCATCCGGCTCGTCGACAGGTTCGTGACGAGCGCCGGCCGTTCGCCGCCGTGCATGCCCGACCGCTGCGCCGCGAGGAGAATCGCCCACGCCGAGAGGGCGAGCGTGTACTCCTCGCCGATATAGCGCCCGGTCTCGTCCACGAGCGCGAGCCGGTCCGCGTCCGGGTCGAGGGCGAATCCGATCGAGCAGCGCTCCGAGCGCACGGCGTCGGAGAGCCCCCCGGCGCCGGAGAGATTCTCCGCCGTGGGCTCGGGGGGGTGCGGGAAGAGCCCCGCCTTCTCCCCTTGCACCTCCGCGTTGATCGCGACGACCTCGCACCCGAGGCCGCGCAGGAGCAGCGGCGCCGTGCGCGACGCGCTCGCGTTCACGCAATCGACCGCGACGCGCACGCCACGCGCGAGCGTCGCGGGGGAGCCCGTGAGCCCCGAGTGCGTCACCGCGTGCCTGACGCGCTCGATGTGCGTCTCCGAGCTCGTTTCGTGACCCGTGAGGGTGCCGACGCCGTCCCACCGCGTGAGCGCCGGTCGCCCGTCGCGGAATCGCGAGATCACCTCGTCGGCGATCCGTTTCGCCGGTGCGCACGCCCCGGCGCCGTGCAGCGCCGGCTCGCCGAGGAGGCACTTGAGCCCGTTCCACTCCTGCGGGTTGTGGCTCGCCGTCAGCACCATCCCGACGCCCATCGGCCCCGTGCGCAGGGTGTCGGCCATCACGGCCGTCGTCGGCGTCATCGCGACGCCCAGGTCCACGACGTCGCAGCCCGCGCCCAGCAATCCCGCCACCGCCGCGGCGTGCACCATCTCGCACCCGCGCCTCCCGTCTCGGCCGAGCACCACGCGCGAGCCCGGCGCGCTCTCCCGCACCACCGCGCCGAAGCAACCGGCGAAGCGCGCGGCGACTTCCGGCGTCAACGTCTCGCCAACGACGCCGCGGCAGCCGGAAACAGAGAGCATCAGATGGCCCATGGGGGAGGGTAGATTGTGCGCGGCGCGTCGAGAAGTACTTCTCGCCCCCTTCCCCGCGTGCGGCCGCTTTCCCGCCGCTCCCCGGCGTCGAGCGATTCTCTTCTACGATTCTCCATGTTCGAACTCACCGTCGATGCCGAGTTCTGCGCGGCCCACGCGCTCGCGATCGCCGGCGCACGCGAGGCCATGCACGGCCACAACTGGCGCGTCACCGCGACGGTCGCGGGCGAGCACCTCGACTCCGACGGCCTCCTCTGCGACTTCCACACGGTGGAGGAGACGCTCCGCGACATCGTCGGCGCGTTCGACAACCGCAACCTGCACGACACGCCGCCGTTCAACACCGTGAACCCGACCGCGGAGAACGTGGCGAGGCACGTCGGCGACGAGCTGCACCGCCGCCTGGGCGAGGCCCTCGCGCCGCACGCCCGCGTGAAGAGCGTGCGCGTGACCGAGGCGCCCGGCTGCGCCGCGACGTACACCCGGCCGTGAACCCCGCGACCACCATCGCCGCGCCCTGCTCGCCGCCGGGCCACGCCCCGCGCGCGATCATTCGCCTGAGCGGTCCGGGCGTCGCGGACGTGCTGAACGCGCTGCTCGCCGGCGGCGACCCCGGCGCACGCGGCGTCTTCCGCGGCGTCTTCCGACTCGATCAACTGCAGCTGCCCGTCCTCCTTGTCCGCTCCCTCGCGCCCGCCTCGTACACCGGCGAGGAGAGCGCCGAGATCCTCCTCCCCGGCAACCCGGCCCTCGTCGAGCGCGCGCTCCAGGCGATCATCGCGCGCGGCGCCGTCCTCGCCGCGCCGGGCGAGTTCTCCGCCCGCGCCGTCCTCAACGGCCGCGTCTCCCTCGCGCAGGCCGAGGGCGTCGCCGCGACGATCGGGGCGGCGACCGAGGACCAGCTCCGCGCCGCGGCGGGCCTGCGATCGGGCGCGCTGGGAGCGCGGGCGGAACGCTGGGCCGACGAGCTCACGACTCTCCTCGCCCTTGTCGAAGCGGGGATCGACTTCACGGACCAGGAAGACGTCGTGCCGATCGCCCCCAGCGACCTGCGCTCGCGGCTGCTCGCGGTCGCCGTCGACGCGGAGCAAGCCCTGGGTGCGCCCGCGGAGGCGCCGGGCCCGCTCCCCGCCGTCGCGCTCGTGGGCGCGCCCAACGCCGGGAAGAGCACGCTCTTCAACCGGCTCCTCGGACGGGCGCGCGCGGTGGCGGGCCCCACCGCGGGACTGACGCGCGACGTGCTGAGCGAGGAACTCGACTTGGGCCCGGGCGCCCCCGGCCCTGTGGTACTCCAAGATATGGCCGGCCTGAGCGAATCCGCGGCGGGTGTCGCCGATGCGGGAGCGCAGCGCGCCGCGGCCGAGGCGATTGGTCGCGCCGATCTGCTCGTCTGGTGCGATCCGGCGGGCCGGTTCGACGAGCGCCTCCTGCCCGGCGCGTCGCGGCGCCGGGTGCTGCGCGTCCGGACCTTCGCCGATCGCCCCGGCGCGGACGGTAGCGCCGACCTCGCCGTGTGCGCTCTCGACGGATGGAACCTCGGCCCCCTCAAGCGCGCGGTTGCGGAGCAGGCGTGGGCCGGGCGGTCCCGCGCATCCGGCGTCGCCGCCCTCCTGCCGCGCTGGCGCAGCGCGAGCTCGGGCCTGATCACCGCGGCACGCGAAGCCGCCTCGCAATGCGCCGCCGGGCGGATCGAGCCGGAGGTCGTGGCGGAGTCGCTCCGCGCCGCGGTCGTGCACGCGGGCGAGCTCTGCGGACGCATCAGCCCGGACGACATCCTCGCCCGGGTCTTCGGCGCGTTCTGTGTGGGGAAGTAAAGAGGAAGATTCGCCGCGGAGGCGCACACAGCGCACAGCAGAGAAGTGGCCGGTCCGCGGGGCGGCGCCCGTGCGCGCTCTTTGGATCAATCTACTCTCTTCTCATCGTCCTCGGCGGCTCTGCGGTGAGTCTGTCTTCGCCTCTAGACTCCACCCGGAGGTGCCCATGCTCCGTCTGGCGCTGCTCGTGGTGGTCCCGCTCCTTCTGTGCGCGTGCGCGGCGGGCGGGAGCACCCGCACCAAGCCCCGCTGGGCGATCGCGATCCACGGCGGCGCGGGCACGATCTCGCACGGCGAATCGCCCGAGCGCGCACGCGAGTACGAGGCGGGTCTGCTGCGCGCTCTCGATGCGGGGCGCGCCGCGCTCGAGTCGGGCGCGAGCGCCGTCGACACCGCCGAGCGCGTCGTGCGCATCCTGGAGGACGACCCCCTGTTCAACGCCGGGAAGGGCGCGGTGTACACCGAGAAGGGCATGCACGAGCTGGACGCGTCGATCATGGACGGCCGCACCCTCGCCTGCGGCGCCGTCGCGGGCGTCATGACCGTCAAGAACCCCGTCACGCTCGCCCGCAGGGTGATGGAGAACACGCGCCACGTCCTCCTCGCGGGCGCGGGGGCCGAGGCCTTCGCCGACGAGGCCGGCGTCGAGCGCGTGCCCAACACCTACTTCGACACGCCGCAGCGATTCGAGTCGCTGCAGAAAGTGCTGCGCGAGCGCGAGAGCAAGCGGTCCTCACGGGATCAGCAGCCCAAGGACAAGTACGGCACCGTCGGGTGCGTCGTCCTCGATTCCGCGGGGGACCTCGCCGCTGCGACCAGCACCGGCGGCATGACGGCGAAGCGCTGGGGCCGCGTGGGGGACACACCGATCGTCGGAGCGGGGTGCTACGCGAGCAACCGGTCATGCGCCGTCTCGTGCACCGGTACCGGGGAGGAGTTCATCCGGCACGGCGTCGCGCGCGACATCGCCGCGATTTACGAGTACAAGGGCGTGAGCCTGGAGGAGGCCGCGAGGCAGGTCGTGCACGGCAAGCTCAGGCCGGACGACGGCGGGGTGATCGCGGTCTCGAAGGAGGGCGACATCGTCCTGACATTCAACACCGAGGGGATGTACCGCGCCTGGGCCGATAGCAATGGCGACCACGGCGTCGCGATCTGGGAGAAGAAGCGGTGAACCGATTCTCCCGCGCCGCGGTGTTCGTGCTGTGCGCCGCCGCGGCGGTGCTCTGCGCGTGCGGTTCGAAGGACAGGGGCCACCTCCTCATCATCGGCGGCGGGCTGGACGACGGGAACACGCTGGTGCGAGGCCGGTTTGTCGAACGCGCCGGCGGCGGACGCATCGGCGTCGTGCCCACGGCCACGGGCGTTGAGAACCCCGGCGAGAGCACGCGCGAGGCGCTCGCGCCGCACGCCCCGGGCGGCGTCGAGGTGCTCCCCCTCACGATGAACGATCACACGAACGCGATGGACGAGGCCGTCGCGGCGCGCGTCCGCGCCTGCAGCGCCCTCTGGTTCGTCGGCGGGGATCAGAACCGCATCACGTCGGTGTTCCGACCCGGCGCGGGCGGCACGCCGGCGTACCGGGCGTGCCTCGATGTGCTCCGCCGCGGCGGGGTGATCGCCGGCACGAGCGCCGGCGCCGCGATGATGTCCGACCCGATGATCACGGGCGGAAGCAGCGAGGACGCGCTGCGCGGCGGGGCGAACCTCGCGCCGGGCATGGGATTTCTGCCGGGCGTGATCACCGATCAGCACTTTCTGCATCGCGGCAGGCTTGGGCGACTTGTCGCGGCGCTCGGGCAGACGCGGACGCACATCGGCCTGGCGGTCAACGAGGATAGCGCGGCGGACATCAACCTCGCGACGTTGACCGCCGAGGCCCTCGGGGAACGCTCGGTCGTGATCGTGGATATGCGCCGCTCGAAACGCGAGAACGGCGGCTGGACGAATGTGCGTCTGCACATCCTCAGCACCGGAGACACGGCGAATCTCCGCACGGGCGCGGTGACGCCGGCGAGGCCTGTCTCTCGCCCGTTCCTCTGCGGCGACGGGACCCCGGCGAGCGGACCCCTCCCGCGCCCGCAGGCGGAGTTCATGGATGGCGACCCGTGGCGGGGCGGGCTGATCGCGGAGATGCTCGGCGAGTGCCTTGCGCGGCCCGTGATCGCCGCGAACCGCGGCTTCCTCATCCGCGCCTCGTGCGATGGGGACTCCCGCTACGCCCTCGGCGAAAACAACAAGTGGCGCACGCTTGTCAACGTCCGCGTGGACATCGCGCCCAGCTCGCCGGCGACGGACACCGTGCCGTGATGCGGTTTACGCGCGGTCGATGCTCACGTCGATCTCGACTGTGCGGGGCGGCAGACACGCCCGGTCGTCGCATGCCTGGTATGTGAGTGTCAGGATCGGCTTTCCGTTCCACTCGCCGTTCCGCTCCAGCGCCACGCGAAGGTCGAACTCCCCGTGGTTGACGCGGGCCTTGATTTCCGGCAGCAACTCGCCTTCCGGGTAATCCGCGTACGCCGCGACCCCTGAACCATTGGTCACACTGACCCGCAGGGGTGCCAGACCAGCCGGCGCGCCCTCGTCCTGCACGCCCGCGATCACGTGGGCGCTCTTCGCGACAACGACGCGCAGCATGACCTCCGCCGGGGCGTCCTTCCGCACCGTGACCCGCTCGACGCCCGCGTAGACCTGTACCGGGTCCGGGAGCGCTGGCTGCGCGCTCGTCGCGGTTGTTGACGCCCCGCCGATCGGCGTCGCCCCGGCGAGCAGCCGCCCGAGCTCTGTTCGCAGTTCCGCGTCCACCAGCACGCGCAGCAGAGCTCGCACGCTGTTCACACATCCCACCGGGCTCGCCGCGACGCGGCCGGACTGGTACGCCAGCGTCCGCACGGCCTCGCGGGCGATGCCCCGATCGCCCGTCGCCTGCGCGAGGTCGAGCATCGCGTGGAGCATCATCGAGAAGCCGCTGGGGACCGCCCCGTCGTGCGTGGCGCACGTGCGCACGAAGAGGTCCTGCGCCCCCCTGGCGGAGTCGAAGACGGCCCCCGTCGCCACGTCGAAGAAAAGACCGCGTGCCTCGTCGTAGAGCGACGCCGCCCGCGTGTTCTCGCCGGTGCGCACCAGGGCCGCGATCATCGCGGCGTAGTCCTCGAGCACCGCGTCGGTCTGCGCGATGCTCCCCCGCGCCACACGCCGCAGCGAGTTGCCCTTCGGCCGCAGCCGCTCCACGAGCAGCGACGCCGCCCGTGCCGCGGGCTGCGGCTCCCCGGCGTCCGTGAGCGCGGAGATCGCCAGGCCGTTCCACGCGGCGAGAGCTTTGTCATCAAGGCGCGGCTGTTTGCGGCCCGCCCGAACGGCGGCGAGGCGGTCGCTTACGTCGGCGAGTGTTTTCTCGAATGCCTCGGGCGTCTTCCCCAGGCGCTCGGCGACCTTCTCCGGCCGGGCGCTGAGGCGCAGCACCCACGCCGGCGGCGCATCGGGGTGGTGCGGGTCCTGAAAGTTGGCCTCGCGATCGAGGCCGAAGACCTTGATCGCGAACTCCGCGTCGTCCACCGGGAGCACCGCCCGCACGTCGTCCGGCGTCCAGAGGTAGTTCAACCCCTCCCGCCCGTCCACCTCGGCGTCGAGCGCCGAATAGAAACCGCCGTCGGGATCGCCGAACGCCGAGCGCACGAACCCCGCGGTGCGGTCCGCCACCTTCCGGTACCACGCGTCGCCGTACAGGCCCGCCGCCCGGCTGTAGACGCTCAGCAGCTGCGCCTGGTCATAGAGCATCTTCTCGAAGTGCGGCACCGTCCAGTGCCCGTCCACGCTGTAGCGGTGGAACCCGCCGCCGACGTGGTCGTGGATGCCCCCCGCCGCCATACCGTCGAGCGCGCCGCGCACCGCCCGGTCGACCGCGAGCCTCGTCGCCTCGTCCACGCGCGGCCGCACATCGAGCAGGAACTCGATGAAGACCGGCTGCGGGAACTTGGGCGCCGTCCCGAAACCCCCGTGCACGCCGTCGCTCATCGCGAGGATGCGCTGCGTCGCCAGCTCCGCGTGCTCGACGCCCAGCGGCGCGAGCGCGGGCTGCGCGGAGAGGTCCTCCGCCACCGCCGCGGCGAGCGCGGCCGCCTGCTCGCGCACCTCGTTCCGCTTCGCGCGGTACCCCTTCGCCATCGCCTCCAGCACGCGCATGAACGACGGCAGGCCGTGCCGGTCCTGCTTGGGGTAGTACGTGCCGCAGAAAAAGGGCCGCAGCGTGTCGGGCTCGAGGAAGACGCTCATCGGCCAGCCGCCGTGGCCGTTCATCATCACCGTCGCGGCCATGTAGGCCTCGTCCAGGTCCGGCCGTTCCTCCCGGTCGAGCTTGACGCAGATGAACGACCCGTTCATCAGCCGGGCGGTCGCCTCGTCCTCGAAGCTCTCGCGCTCCATGACGTGGCACCAGTAGCACGTCGAGTAGCCGATCGAGAGGAAGATCGGGACGTCGCGGCGACGCGCCTCCGCGAGCGCCTCGGGCCCCCACGGCCACCAGTCCACCGGGTTGTGCGCGTGCTGCAGGAGGTACGGGCTGACGGCGGACGCCAGGCGGTTGGGCTTGCTCACGGCGTCCTCCTGCGGTTACGCGGCCTGGCCCATGTTGCGGATGAGGAGGGCGACGACCGTCCGCCCGGCCATCCCGTCCGCGAGCGCGGGGAGGTTCGGCGACGACCCCTCCGCGTCCGCGCAGTCGGACGCGTGCCCGCCCGCCATGACGCCCAAAGCGCGCACGCTCGATGTCAGCACGGCGTCCCACGGCAGCCGAACGGCGGAAATCGTCGTGACGCCCTCGACGACGCGGATGTCATCGTCGGCGCCCCCCATCAGCAGCTCCTCGCGCGCGTCGCGGAATCGCTGCGCGTAGCCGGTGACCGCCTCGTGCAGGTCGGACATCTCCTCGCGTCCGGGCGCGTCGTCGCTCGCGGCGATGCGGCGCACCGCCGCGCCGAGGGCGTCGCGCTCCTCGTGCATCACCGACCGCGCGTGCACGATCCGTTCCGCGCTCGCCTGCGTCAGCGTCGGCACGCCGACGCTGAACATCGGCCGCGCGATCGCCGCCTCCACGCGCTGCGCGAGCGACGCCGCCCGTGCACGGGCGACGAGCAGCCCGTGCTTCGCGGCGAAGCGGTCGATCCCCGCCGCCACCGGCAGGCTGATGCCCGGGTCCGGCCCGCCCTTGAGCAGGTCGGCCGCGACCGCGCGCAGATACGCCTCCGCGTCGGGGTACTCGTCCTGCCTGAAGAACCGCCGGAGGGATGCGCATTCGCCGGTGCGACGCACGTGCTCCACCACGGCCCACATGTCGTCCACGGGGGACCGGCCCCGGTAGTCGCCGGTGATCAGGCCGTCCTTCCACAGCGGCGTGCTCCACGCCCAGCTCTCGATGAACCGGCGATAGGCCGGCACGCGCCGGGCGGTCTGCTCGCCGCTGGCGCCCTTCAACCCGCCGTGCTCGCCCACGGGCGCGGGCCGCATCGTGACCACGCGCCGCGCGAGCATCAGCGCCGCGATCGCCGGCGGCTCGCGCGTCGTCAAGTGATAGGGCGAGACCGCGATATCCACGTCATCCACCGTCCTTGGCGAAGTGCTTGTCCAACCAATCGAGCAGGGCGGGAAACCGGCGCGAGAGGCCCATGAAGAGCGTCTCGTGCCCCGCCGCGAGGATCATGCGCTCGGGCCGCCCCGCCCGCTCCCAGAGCACGTCCCCCAACGGGCTGGGGACGGCCTGGTCCGCGTTCCCCTGCACCATCAGCACCGGCTTGCCGCGGAGCACGATCGCCGTGTGGTACGGATCGAGCGCCGTCCGCACGAGCGCCGCGGCGTCGATCGCCCGGGATTGCTCCGGCGTCGGCGGCGCCTTCCAGTCCACGCGCAGCGCGTCGACCCAGTTGCGGTAGTTGCTTGTCTGGCTCATCAGCCAGAAGTCGACGCCCCCCGCGACGAGGATCGCCGCGTCGTAGCGTTCCGGCTCACGGGCGACGACCGTGGGCAGCGTGATCGCGCCGCCAGAGAAGCCGATCACCACGCACGGCAGCTCGGCGAGGTCGGGCCGGTCACGGTCCAGGAAGCGCAACGCGCCCTGCGCCGCGAGCGCGCACTCGGCGAAGCGCTCGTTGAATATCGGCGCGATCGCGTCGGCGCACGCCCCGGGGTCCGCCGGGTCGAGCACGAGCGTCGCGTCCTCAAGGAAGCCCGAGGGCTGCGCAATCATGCGCAGCACCGCCCACCCGCGCTCTCGGAGGCGGCGATTGAGCGACTCCAGCACGCCCTCGGGCGTGCCGAAGAGCCCGGGCATGAGCAGGACCACGCCGCGCGGCGCGCCCCGCGGCTCGTCCAGACAGAACCACGTTGTCTGCACGCGCGCGCCCCTGCCGGTCGCGGTCGCCGAGACATACCGCATCGTGATCGACGCCCGGTTGCGGGGACCGAGCCCGGCGGGGAGCTTCCCATTCTCGTCCGGACGCGCCGTCGGCATCGAGACGACGAAGCTGCCGGAGCGCACGAGAGACGGCGCGTCGCCGACCTCGACGCCCGCCCCGCGCAGCTGCGCGACCGCGCTCTCCTGCTCACGCAGCGCAACGTCGAATCGACGCGATCCCGCGGGGCGGACCGCGACCTCGCCCTCCGGCGGCTCTACGCGGCGCACGACGCCGCGTCGCCAATCCGCGGCATCGAACCCGAGCCGCGCGGGCCACGCGGCGTCCCAGTCCGCGGCAGGCCCGTCGACCGCCGGCGCCGGAAAGTTCTCGAAGACGAGGGCGTCCGACGACGGCAGCGCTTCGACCGCCGCGGCGCCGTCATCATCGGTCGCGAGCGCGTACGGCGAGAAGAGGCTGAGCGCGGCGAGAATCACGGACGACAAGCGCGCACACCGCGCGGACCCTCCACGGCGCCTCTCCGCCTCCCCGTCCTTTCGTCTGTCGAGAACGGATAATCGTCCGCGCCCGACGGGGGTTGTCATCGAGGACCCGGCCTGTCTCTTCGCACGCCGCACGCGCCATTCTAAGTTGCCGCGACGCGTTTCTCCGCCCATCCCCCCATCGACGGCTCCCTGCGAGCGCGGAGCCACGCGAGCACGGCGAGGCCGCCCACGACCATCGCGACGCTCAGCCACTGGCCGCGCGACAGACCGCCCGGCCGCCCGATCGCGAACTGAGCGTCCGGCAGGCGGTAGAACTCCGCGACAACGCGCAGCACGCCGTACCCCACGAGAAACGACGCCCCGACAACGCCGGGCACGCGGGGCCTGCGCCACAGCCACCAGACCAGCGCGGTGAGGATCACGCCCTCGAAAAAGGCCTGGTAGAGCTGCGACGGGTGCCGCGCCGAGAGGAGCGGCTCCAGGTCCGCGCTCAGGCGCGCCGCCGTCTCGGCCGGACCGCTCTGGATGAGCGCGACGAGCCGCTCCGCCGCGTCGACGTCGTTCCCGCCCGGTGGGCGCACGCGGTCGAGCAGTACCGCGAGTCGCTCGCTCTGCTCCGGGGTCAGCGCCGGCGGGCTGTCCTCGAGCAACTCCTGCGGGAACTTCACCGCCCACCACGGCGCGGGCGCGCCCGGCGGGGCGACGATCTTGCCCAGCAGTTCGCCGTTCACGAAGTTCGCGACGCGCCCCAGCCCCAGGCCCACCGTGCACGCGATCGCGCCCAAGTCCATCACGTGCCGCCACGGCACGACGCCTTCGCGCGCGCCCTCCGCCTTCTTGCGGCCGCGCGCGACGAGCCAACCACCGACCATCACGCCCACGAGCGCACCGTGGTAGGCCATGCCGCCCTTGTGCACCGCGAGCAGCGCCCACCACGGCGGCGTGTTGTCGAACCGTGTGAAGAGCGAGGGGTCGTAGACGAGCGCGTACCCCAGACGCCCGCCGATGACGACGCACAGCACCAGCGTCAGCATCGCGTCCGCGATCCGGTCCTCGTGCAGCGGCGTCGCCCCGCGCCGCGCCAGCCAGCGCATCACCCACCACGCGTACAGGAAGCCGAGCGTGTATGCAAGGCCGTACCAGCGGACCGCGAGGCCGGGCGTGATCCGCACGATGACGGGGTCGAGGTCGTGCAGCCACGCCGCGAGGGAGAGCATGGGGCAGGGTACGGAAGAAGTCGCGATCGGTGATCAGGGATCGGGGAATGGTGGCAGCACACAACTCACAATCGCGCCGGTGCGGCCGGACCGTCCTCGCGCCGCCATGCACCGATCCCCGTTCCCTGATCACCCGGCATCACACGACGCCGAAGAACCGCTCGACGTTTTTCGCGACGTGCGTTTCAAACTCCTCCCACACTTCGCCGCGGAGCTCGGCGAGGGCCCGGGCCGTCACACTCGCCATCCATGGCTCGCACGGCCGCACGCCCCGGTGGGGATGGGGTGAGAGGAAGGGCGCGTCGGTCTCGACCATGATGCGGTCCAAAGGCGGCAGCTTCGCGGCCTCGCGCAGCGCCGGGGCGTTCTTGTAGGTGACGACGCCGGTGAACGAGACCATCGCGCCCAGGTCGAGGAGAAGCCGCATGTCCGCGCTGTCGCCCGTGAAGCAATGGAAGACCATCCGAGATGTGTCGAGCCCGCTGGCGCGCATCACCGGCACGAGGTCGGCGAACGCCTCCCGGCAGTGAATGACGATCGGTTTGTCGATCCCCTCACGCCCGCACGACGCGATGAAGGCGAGCTGCTCCTCGAGCACGCGGTCCTGCACCGACCGCGCGGGCTCCTTGTAGTGGTTGTCGAGCCCGAGTTCCCCCCACGCAACGCACTTCTCTTCCCGCGCAACGCGCTTCAGGTTCTCCCACTCGTGCGGGCCTTGGTCGGAGTAGAGCGGGTGCACGCCGGCGGTGCACCAGACGCGATCGTGCGCTTTGGCGATCGCGAGCGCCCCGAGGCAGTCCCGCGTCGTGGTGCTGATCGTGATGCACCCTGTCACGCCCCGTTCCCGCGCCCGCGCCATCACCGCGCCGACACCGCCGGGCATCGCCGGCTCTGCGAAGTCGGGGAAGGTGAGATGGCAGTGGGTGTCGATCACGCGCGAGCGTACGGCCGCCCTCCGTACGCTCCCCCGTGCCGCGGACGAACGACCCCTGGAAGCACCGGCGTGGCGAGCCGCGAACGTTCGCCGCGGCGTGGCTTTTGTACATGTGCGCCGCGCTCGTGCTGACCCTTGGCGCCGGGGGGGCGCTGGGGCTGGTGGGGCCCGAGGTGTACCGCCCGCTCGCCCGCAGGCTCGCCGTCGTGCTCGCGTGCTCGATCTGGGTCGTGTGGCCGATGCTTCGCCTGAGCCAGGCGGCGCCGCGCAGCCCGCCGCGCTCGTTCGCCGGGGATTGGGTCGTCATCATGCTGCCCGTGCAGGCGATCGTCTGGCCGCAGGGGCTCGCGTGGATGGCGGGTTGGCCGCTGAGCGCGTGCGCGGCGCTGTCGCTGTGGCTCGCCGCGTGGGGGGCGCTCGCGGCGGCGATCCTGACGGCGTTCTTCACGCACGGCTCGGGCGCGCGGGCGCTCACGATGCTCGCGTTCGTCGTCGTCGGCTTCTCCGCCCCGGCGGCGTGGCTGTTCACGGGCGGTGAGGGCGGCCTGCTGCCGCTCCTCTCGCCGCTGTCGGGCGCGGCCGCGATCGTCGCTGACCGCTCGGACGCGGGGGCGGTCGCGGCGGTGCCCGCGTACGGGTGGACAGTGGTCGCGGTTGTCACGTCCGTCGCCGCGGTCGCATGGGCGGTAAGCGCCGTCGGATCGCCCAGACCCCCCGCGCCGCTCGCGGACCTAAACTAGCGCCGGCCCCCCTACCTGCACGGAATCGGCCCACCCGCCGCAACACGGCCGGGCCAAGGCGAGGTTGACATGGAACTTGTGACCGCGGCGGAGAAGAAGCAGATCGAGGAGCGCCTCGCCGGGCTCGTGGCCAACCGGTCGAGTCTGTCGGCCCGCATCGCGGAAGCGCGGGCGCACGGGGATCTGCGCGAGAACGGTGATTACCACGCGGCGCGCGAGCAGCAGGGGATGGAGGAGGCGGAGATCCGACGTCTGCAGGAACGCTTGGCGAGCATGAGCGTTATCGACGAGAAAATGACCAAGGCCCTCGACGGGACGGTCTTCATCGGCTGCACGGTAAAGCTGCGCGAGGAGGGGACCGACGACGAGGACCTGTACAAGCTCGTCGGTGAAGCCTCCCCCGTGATGCCGGCCGACTACGTGGAGGTCACGGCAACGAGCCCGATGGGCGAGGCGCTGCTGAAGGCGAAGATCGGCGAAACGATCCGTGTCACCGCGCCCCGGGGCGTGAAGAAGTTCACCGTCGTCGAAATCCTCTAGCCCGTTACAGGCCGGCCATCGTGCGCAGCGCTCGGTCGAGCGCCGGCGGGACGGGCATCGCGCTGAGCCGCGAGTTCTTGAGCAAAACAAAGCCCTCGAAGCGAGGGTCCTCGCGGAGCGACGCGAGCGTCACGGGCGTTTTCGCGGCCCGGACCACCTCGAGATCGACGACCGGCGCCCTCGGCTCGCCCCGCTCGTTCAGGCCCGTTTCTTCTGGGTCTTCGTACGCTTTCCCGAGCACACGGGCCAGACCGACGATCGCCTTTTCATCGCCGGTGTGGTAGATGAACGCCTCGTCGCCCTTGGTCATCGCGCGGACGGCGATGCGAGCTTGGGGATTGACCACGCCGTCCCAACGGCAGCGCTTCTCGCGCTCGAGTTGACCGAAGGAATAGCACGACGGCTCGGTCTTCAGGAGGTAGGTGGCCACCCCGAAGTCTTGGGGCGCTATCGGACGGGCGTGGCGCGCGGCGGTCGGTCTCTTTTCGGACGCGCGTTCAGCGGTCTTCGGCAACCGTCGATACCGGTGAGAGCCGGGCGCCCTCACGCGCCCGCGACGTGCCATGAGGAGACGCGCATGGGAGCCGCCGATCGTCCGCAGACGCAGACCGACCCTTCGCAGGCCGCGCCATCGGGCGACATCCTGAACATCCTGAGCGGCTTTGAATCGCAGCTCGGGATGCTCAAGCAGCTCGCGGCGGAGCGGCAGGCCCTGAAGGAGCAGCTCGAGCGCGCGGGCGATGCGCTGCGAGACCGGGACGAGGCGCTCGCCGCGCGCACGCGCGAGCTGAGCGAACTGACGGCCGCGTCCGTGCGCCGGCGCGAGGAGGCGGAGGCGAACCGCCGAGCGGCCGAGCAGGAGCGCGCAGCGCTCGAGCGCGGGCTGCGCGAAGTTGAGCAGAAGACCGCGGACGTCGACGCGATGCGCAAGGCGTTGGAGCGCCGCGACCAGGATCAACAGAAGGCGTCGGGCGAGATCGCGCAGCGCCGTACCGCGCTCGAAGAGAAGGCCCGGGAGCTGGACTCCCGCGCCCGCGCCGCCGAGGAGCGCCTGCAGGAGCTCGCGACGCGCGAGCGGGATCTGGCCGCCCAGTCCGGCGTGCTCGCGCAGCACCGCGCGAGCCTGGACGCGGACAGGGCGGCCCTCGAGGCCGGGCGGCGCGAGCTGGCGGAGCGCGCCGCGGAGTTCGAGCGGCTGACGGCGCGGGTCGCCGCCCTCGAGCAGCAGACCACGGCGGCGGCGCGGGAAATCGACCAGGCGCGCGAGGAAGTGAGCAATCGCGACGCGGCGCTCAACGAGGCGTCGCAGCAGGCGATGAAGCTGCAGGGCCGCATCGAGCGCCTGGAGCACGACGCCGCGAAGGCCGGCGAGGCCGCGGCACGCCAACAGACGGAACTCGCCGAGCGGGAGTCCGCGCTCGCGGCCGCGAGGCGGGCGACCGAGGACCTCGAGGACCGCTGCCGGTCGCTGGAGACCCGGGGCGCCGAACTCGAGGCATCCGTCGGCACGCTTACCGCCGAGGCTCGGGGGCTGAAGGAGCAGGCGGATCGGCTGGCGGCGGTGACGGAGGAGCTCGCCCGCACGAGGAACGACGCGAAAACGGCCGCGGCCCTCGCCGAGCGGCTCGAAACAGAGCGCGACGGCGCCCGCGGGGACGCGCGGAACGCGGCGGAGCTCGCCGCTGGCCTGCAACGTCAGCTCGACGTCGCACGGAGCGAGGCGCAGACGGGCCAAGAGCGGCTGCTCGCCGCGACACGCCAGGCGCAGGACGCCGCGATCGCGCTGGAGGCCGCCCGCGCGGAGAACGCACGCCTCACGGCGCAGGTCGAGGAGCTCTGGAAGACGATCAGCCAGGAACAGAACGCCTCGGCGCAGGCCGGCGAGAAGTGGAAGCGCGAACTGGAGGCCAAGCGCCGCGAGGTCGAGGCCCTGCAGAGGTCGCTGGAGAACGTGCGCTCGACGGCTTCGACGGAGCTCGACGCGCTGCTCGCCAAGGAACGGAACGACGCGGCGACGCGCCTGGCCCGCGAGCGCGACGAGCTCGAAGCCGCCTTCGCGCGGGAGCGCGAACGCCTCGAGCAGCAGGCCGCGTCGCGGATGGAAGAGCGTGTGCAACGCGTGACGCAGGAACTGGAGCTCAAGGCCGCGAGCGCCGCGGCGGCCGCCCAGGAGCTCGCCCGGCGCGAGGCGGACGAGCAGGCGCGCCGGGAGATCGAGGCGGCGCTCGCGGAGGTCGGGACCAAGGGCGAGCAGGAGTGGCGGCAGCGGATGAACGACGCACTCGCGGAGGAGCGGGAGCGGCAGCGTAAGTTCGCGGACCGGCTCCGCGCGGTCCTCGCGGAGACCGACGCAGTCGACACGACCGGTGACGACGCGTCGCCCGATACGCTCCTGGAGCGGCTGCGCGACGGCCTCGCCCGCGAGGCGGAGGAGCGTGCGCTCGCCCGGCAGCAGCTCGAGACCGCCGTTGCGCGCATCCGTGAGCGCGAGGCCCGTCTCGCCGAGATGGAGAGCAACGCCGAGGTGGGCCTGCCGATCGGCGGGCCCGGCCGGGTCAAGAGCGACGAATCGGCCGAGCGCCGCCGCCGGCGCCTCGCGCTCTCGCGCCGGCTGGTGGCCGCGCAGGCCGACAAGGTGCGCAAGGGGGGCGAGGCGCTCCGCAAGCGCTTCGAGCAGTGCGAGGCGGTCCTCAGGCAGCGCGCCGAACTCGCGCAGGCCCGCGAGCGCATCGTCGAGGCCGAGCGGCGCGTGCAAGCGGCCGCGGCGAAGAACAAGGCGTCGGTCGCCGTGCTGTGCGCCACGATCACCACCGCGATCGTCGGCGGCCTCTCGTGGGGCGTCGCACGCCAGACCGCGCCCGCGACGTTCATCTCGACAGCGCAGGTCGTGGCCGACGGGCGCGGACGCGACCTGAGCGAGCCCGAGCTGGCCGAGTGGCTCGACTACCACAAGAAGCTGCTGGCGGACGCTCGATTCCACTCCAACGCGGCGGACCGCTTCGCCCGCGTGGGGATGGAGTCGCTCTCGAGCCCGGCGGCGGTGAAGACGCTCGTCGAGACCGCGGTCTCCACCGACTCGTCCAACCCCGGCGAGATGACGCTGTACCTCAAAGGCCAGGGCGCGGACCGGTCCGAGCGCACGCTGGAGACGTTCACCGCCGCGTTCGTCGCCCAGGCCAACGCGGCGCAGGCGGCGCGCGTGGACGGCAGCGTGACGAAGGTGGCGCAGCCCGCGAGGGCCGGGCGCGACCCGATCGACAACACGCGCCTGTACTGGACGCTCGCGATGATGGGCGGCGGCATGCTCGTCCTCTCGGCGACGGCGCTCCTCCTGTGGCGCAAGCTCGCCGGAGCGAAGACCGCGTTCGAGCGCGACACACACCTCGCCGCGGTGCTCGACGAGGAGCGCTGGGGCGCACAGGAACTGCCGGAGATGCAGGAGATCTCCCGCCGGATCAAGGTCAAGAAGGTCGCGTAGGCCCCGCGAACGCAGCGTCGCCGCGCTCGACCGGCGCCGGGCCGACGGCGGAGCGCATTCCCGCCGCGTCCTGGCTCTCACCCCGGAGTCACGGAGCCCGCGCTCCGGACTCGCGGCGTGGCCCGAGAAGCGGGGCAAGCGCGGACGCCGCGGCGTACCGCCTCTCCGCCGGGAGGTCCCCCGACGACGAGCGCGCGGGCAAGGCGAAAGAGCGGGCCCAGAGGCCCGGCCGGGAGGAATCACCGCTCACGGTCGCTGGGAGAGCACCGCGCGCGCGAGGTACTCGTACTGCTCCGGCGCGTTGTAGAGCTGGCACGAAACGCGGAGGGTGCGCCGCGCCGTGCCGGGCGCAAACCACACCGGCACCTGGATGTTCCACGCCGTGACGAGCGCTTCCTGCAGCGCATCGGCGTATCGGAGCCCCGGAACGATCGGCCCGACCGCGTCGGGCAGGAGCAGCGTCGCGATGCTCCCGATCATCGACTCCGGCGCCGGGGCCTCGACGCCCCAGCGTCCGCACAGCGCGCGGCGCACCGAGAGGCACAGCTCGCGGTTGCGGCGGGCGACCGCGTCGATACCGCCGGGGACAAGTCCGTTCAGGCATCGGATCGCGTCGGGCACCGCGAGCCAGGCGCTCACGCTCTGCGTGCCGACGTAGTCGAACTCCGTCGTGAAGTGGTCGCGCCCGGGCCGGGGGGACTCGGCGAAGTTCGAGAGTACGTGCGGTCGCAGGCGCGCACGCACGTCCGGCCGTACCGCGAGGAACCCCGACGCCTTCGGTGCGCACAGCCACTTGTGGTTGTTCGCGACGTACGCGTGCGCGTTGATGCGGGAGAGGTCGAGACCCTCGATCATCCCCGGCGCGTGCGCCCCGTCGATGAGCACGAAGACGCCGCGAGATTCCAGCTCCGCCGCCAGCCGCTCGACCGGCAGCACGAGCCCCGTCGGGCTCGTGACGTGGCTGAAGAGCGCCGCCCGCGTGCGGCCCGTGACGCGGCTCATGATCGCGCTCACGGCCTCGTCTTCGTCGCGGATCGGGAAGGGGACGCTCGCGTCGACCACGGTCGCGCCCGTGCGCGCCCCCGCGGCGCGAGCGTTGCTCCGGCACGCCGGGTACTCGTGCTGGTTGATGAGCAGCTCGTCGCCCGTGCCGAGCCCCAGCCCGGTCAGCACCGCGGCGACCCCCGCGGTCGCGTTCGCGACCGGCACGATGCACTCCGCCGGCCACTTCACCAGCTCCCCGATCGCCGCCCGGACGCTGTCCATGAGGCCCCAGTAGTCTTCGACGAAGAAGCGCACAGGCTCGGCCTCCAGGCGCTCCTCCCACGCCCGCCGCGCTTCCTGCACGGCCTTCGGGGTCGCCCCGAACGAGCCGTGGTTCAGGTACACAACGCTCGGATCGAGCGACCAGTGACAGGCGAACCCGCTCGGTTTCGGCAGCGGCTCGCCCATGGCGTTCACCGCCTCCCGGGCTTGGTGCGCAGAAAGCATCGGGGCCAGCGTACGGTGAGACCCAGCACCCGGATGGACCGCACGGAGGAACCAGCACCGCCGACAACGCCGCCCGCGACGGGCTCGCCGCCCGCACGCCCGCGCGCACGCTCCATCGTGCTCTTCATCGCCGCGTTGCTGGCGTGCGCCGCCCCGCTCTTTTCTCCCGCTTGGGCGCTCCTGCTCGGAATCGCCTGCGGCCTCGCCGGGTTCGTGCCGTTCCCGGCCCAAGCGAAAAAATGGAGCCGGGTCATTCTTCAGATCGGCATCGTGATGCTGGGCCTGCGCACGCCGCTCGGCAGGCTGGCCGACGCCGCGATGGACGGCCTCCTCCTCTCCATCGCCACGATCGTCGGCTCGATCCTGCTCGGCCTCCTCCTCGCCCGCCTGCTGCGCGTCGATCGTGAGACCGGCTTGCTCATCAGCGCGGGCACGGGGATCTGCGGCGGCTCCGCGATCGCGGCGGTGGGGACGACCATCCGCGCGAGCGCGAGCGCGATGGCGATCGCAACGGCGTGCGTCTTCCTCCTCAACGCGGTGGCGCTCTGGACCTTCCCGCCCATCGGCCACGCGCTGGGCCTCTCCGACAAGGCCTTCGGCACGTGGGCGGGCGTCGGCATCCACGACGTCGCCTCCGTCGCCGGCGCGGCCAGTTCCTACCAGCCGCACGACGAGGCCCGCAACGCCGTGGTGCTCGACACCGCCAACGTCGTCAAGATGACCCGGGTCCTGTGGATCTTCCCGCTCTGCCTCTTCGCGGGGTGGTGGATGCGCCGCGAACGGCCCGAGCCGCGCGCGCCGCGCTCCTGGGCCACCATCTTCCCGCTCTTCATCGCCGGATTCCTCGCCGCGAGCATGATCGCCACGCTGGTCGAGATCCCCGAGAGCGTGCTCGCACCCTTGAAGGAAGTCTCCGCCGCGGGGTTCCGCGTCGCGCTCTTCCTCGTGGGCTCGGGCGTCTCAGTGGCGGCCCTGAAGAGCGTCGGCTGGCGAGCGCTCCTTATGGCCGTGCTCCTCTGGGTCGCGCTCGCGGGCGGGAGCCTGCTGGCGGTCCGCTGAAGCCGTATCCTCACCCGGTGCTGAACTTCCCGCGATCCATGGCGGCCCTGTGCGTGCTCTTGTCGGCGTGCGCTGCAAACGCGCAAGTGCGCATCGTGAACGAGCCGCGCACGCCCGCGCCCGAGGCCGCGGCGAGCGATCCGATCGCTGCGAAGATCATCGAGGCGCGGCGCTTGCTCGCGGCGAAGCGCCCCGAGCAGGCCGAGAAGCTCCTCGACGGCTTCCTCGGCAGCGCCGAGTCCGCGGGCCACCCGATGACGCCGGAGGCGCACTACCTGCGCGGCAACGCCCGCCTCGCGCGGGGCGAGGAGGGCGAGGCGCTCCGCGACTACGAGGAGATCGTCAAGAACTACAACGCGAGCGACTTCTTCCCGCTGGCGCTCGAGCGCGAGCTGGACGTCGCGAAGCTGTACCTCAAGGGCCGGCGCAAGAAGTCGCTCGGCCTGCGCATCGACTCGGGGATCCCGCTCGCGGAAGAGATCCTGCTCCGCATCAACGAGCGGCTGCCCGGGAGCAAGCTCGCCGAGCGCGCGCTGATGGAGCTCGCGGACTTCTACGCCCGCACGCGCGACCTGCCGATGGCGGCGGAGACGTACGACGTCTTCGTCCGCGTCTACCCCCGCTCGCCGATGCACGCCCGCGCTATGGAGCGCCGCGTCTACGCGACGGTGGCCCAGTTCAAGGGCCCCCGCTACGACGCCAGCATGCTCAAGGACGCGGCGGTGCAGGTCGAAGAGTTCCGGGCCCGCCACCCCGCGGCGGCCCAGGAGAGCGGCATGACCGAGGCGCTCGTCGCGCGGCTGGACGAGTCCGCCGCGGCGGCGATGCTCACGACCGCACGCTGGTACATCAAGCGCGACGATCCCGTCTCGGCGCGCCTCACGCTCTCACGCCTGGTGCGGCGCCACCCGCGCACGGGCGCGGCGCAGGAAGCGCTGGCGGTGATGCAGGACCTCGAGCGGCTGCTGGCGCCGAAGGAGCGACCGTGATGCGCCGCGCGGCGTGCGTGTGCGTCGCGCTGGCGACGCTGGGCGCCTGCTCGACGGATCCCCGCCGCGGGTACTCGTTCACCCAGGATTCTTCCCCCGCGGCCGTCGCGTCCGTCGCCGTGCCGATCTTCCGCAACGACTCGGCGTTCGCGGGCGTCGAGCAGCAGCTGACCGAAGCGGTCATCAAGCAGGTGCAGGCAGGCACCACGATGCGCGTCGTGCAGTCCTCGCGGGCGCAGAGCGCGCTCACCGGCGTCATACGCAACGTCGAGATGCGGCGCATCTCGCTGGACGCGACGACGGGCCTTGTGCAGGAGCTCGCCTTCGTCGTGACCGTGGACTTCGAGTGGCGGGACGCGCGCTCGGGCGAGGTGCTCGTGGCGCGTCAGAACTTCAGCGCCGCGGACACGTTCGTCCCCGCGCGCCCGACGGGCGAGCGCATCGAGGTCGGGCGGCAGGCCGCCGTCGAGCGCCTCGCGCGCGACATCGTCTCGCAGATGCGCGCCGCGTGGTGAACCATGGCGAGCGCGCCGTCCATCGCGTGGACGAGCGAGCGGACCCTGCTGGTCGAATGGGGCGAGCGGCCGTCCGTCGAGGCCAGCCTCCGCGTCGGCGCCTTCCTGACCGCGCTGCGCCGATCGCCCCCGCCCGGCCTGACCGACGCCACGCCCGCGTACACCTCGGTGGTGCTCTCGTTCGACGCGCTGCGGGTGGACGAACGCCGCGCCGAGCACGCCGTCCGCGCGGCCTGTGCGCCGGCCGCGCCCGAGCCGGTCGCGACAGGGATAGTGGTCGAGATCCCCTTCTGCGCCGAAGGCGATGACGTCGCGCCGGACCTCGCGTTCGTCGCCGCGCGGGCCGGCCTCGCCGCCGGCGATGTGATCGATCTCTTCGCGAGCCGGATGTTCACGTGCGCGTTCGTCGGCTTTACGCCGGGGTTCCCGTACCTGATCGGCCTGCCCGCGCCGCTGCGGGCGCCGCGGCTTGATACGCCCCGCCCGCGTGTCGCGCCCGGGAGTGTCGCGATCGCCGGTGACCAGACCGGCGTGTACCCGGCCGCAACACCCGGCGGCTGGCGCATCATCGGCCGGACGCACGCGCGGGTGTTCGATGCTTCACGGGAGCGGGCCGCCCTGGTGCAGGCCGGCGACCGCGTGCGCTTTCTCCTGATCACACGGCCCGAGTTCGAGCGAGCGGCCGGGGGCGCCACGTGAACGCCCTGCGCGTCCGCTCCCCGGGTCTGCTCGCGACGGTCCAGGACCTCGGCCGCCCCGGCCACGCGGCCCTCGGCGTGCCGCCGTGCGGCGCGATGGACCCGCTCTCCCTCCGCGCAGGGAACCGGCTCGTCGGCAACGGCGATCACGCCGCGGCGGTTGAATGCACCCTTACGGGCTTCGAGTTCGAGACCCTCGCGGACGTTGCCATCGCCGTGACGGGCGACGCGAGCGGCATCACCGTTGAAGCGCACGGCGCTGCGAGGTCGATCGCGCCATGGGCCCCCCACGCCATTCCGGCGGGCGTTGCGGTCAAAGTCGGACGGACCGAAGCCGGCTGCCGCGCGTACCTGTGTATCGCCGGCGGCCTCGACACGACCGTCTCGCTCGCCAGCCGCGCCACGCACATCACCGCCGGGCTCGGAGCTGCACCCCTGAAGGCCGGCGATGTTCTCAGAATCGGGAACGGCGCCCGGACCCCGCCGGGCGCGACGCACGACGCGGCGGCGGCGCTGCGTGCGATGGTCGTACCCGGTGTTCTGCGCGTGATCGATCTCGGCGTGCACAGCGGCCTCTTCAGCCGCGACTTCTCCGTCTCATCCCGCTCGGACCGCGCGGGCGTGCGATTGCGCGAGGCGATCGCCGACGGCGGCGGGACGACGCTCGTTAGCCGGGGCATGTTCTGGGGCGCTGTCCAGGTCCCGCCCGACGGCTCGCCCGTGATCCTCGGTCCCGACGGCCCGACGACGGGCGGCTACGAGCTCGCCGCGGCGGTGATCGAGGCCGACTTGCCCCGTCTCGGCCAATCGCGACCCTTCGCGCCGATCCGGTTTGTCGCGGTGACACGAGAACAAGCCCGCGATGCGCTGCGCGAGCAGCGGGCGTTGCTCGATCGCGTTGCGCCGGAGGCGCGGCGTGGCAAGGATTGAAGGCGTGGCGACCTCGATCGATCTCAACTGCGACCTCGGGGAATCCCCGGAGGCCCCCGAGCGCGACGAAGCGCTGTGCGCCCTTGTGTCGTCGATCAACGTGGCCTGCGGCGGGCACGCCGGCGATGAAGCCACGATGGCGCACGCCGTGCGGTGCGCGAAACGCCGCGGCGTCGCGCTCGGCGCGCACCCGTCGTACCCCGACCGCGCGAACTTCGGGCGCGTCGAGATCGCGATGACCCCCGCAGCGATCGCGGACGAGGTGGAGCGGCAGGTGCGCGCGCTCGCGGCGATCGCGCGGCGCGAGGGGGTGCCGCTCGTGCACGTCAAGCCCCACGGCGCCCTCTACCACGCCGCGATGCGTCATGAAGCGATCGCGCTGGCGATCGCGGAGGGGGCGGCTCGCATCGACCCTACTCTGGTGCTCGTCGGCTTGGCGGGCGCACCGGCGCTGGACGCCTGCCGCCGTCGGGGCGTGCGCGTGCTCGAAGAGGCCTTCGCCGACCGGCGCTACAGCGCCGACGGGTCGCTCGTCCCGCGCTCGCGGCCCGGGGCGGTCATCGACGATCCGGCGACCGCGGCGCAGCAAGCGCTGCTCATCACCCTCCGCGCGGAGGCCCCCACGGTTGAGGGCGGCACCGTCACGTGCAAGGCCGAAACATTGTGCCTCCACGCCGACTCTCCCCGCGCGACCGAAACGGCGCTGCACGTGCGCGAGGCCTTGCGATCGGCAGGTGTTCGGGTCTTGGCGGCTGGTTATAAGACGTAGCGACGCGCATTTCCCCGCATTCACCCGGGGCCAACTCGGTCCTGAGCCGTCCCGCCATCGGTTCAGCACCGGGAGAAGTATCAATGCGTTCTGTCACAGCCGCGCTCTTCGTTTGTGCGTGCGCGGCGTCTCAACTCGGTCCCGCTTTGTTCCAGAGCGCTCGACCGAGCGGCCAAGGCGTCGGTCTGTTGACGTTCGATGACGTCTGGAGCGAGCCGGCGATCTTCATCCGCGCCCCGCAGGTCGATGTCGAGAACTCCCGCCCCACTGCCGGCGGCAAGGGGCAGGGCAGTCTGACGACGCATGTGCTCCGGACGCTCGGGATGTCCTTCGTCGCGACCGCCTTTCAAGAGCCCGAGATCACACCTGTCGGCGTGGTGGAACTGATCGAGCCGCCGTACGAGACCGGCGGCGTGCTGGCGCGCGTGAATCAAATGCTCGACACGCCGCTCTCCGAACGCACCGAGTTGTCCTCGTTCGGCGGTGCGTTCTCGAGCACGCCGGCCGACTTCTCGCCGCGCAACCGCGGCAACGCACTGCTTTCTGCCTCCGCGTTCGATTCGATCACCGACGCGCTGCCGAGGCCGCGGGCGATCGGTGCCCCGATGCCGTCAATTGATTCCGACGGCGGCGGCGGAGGCGGACGCGGGCTGTTGCCATTGGGCACGGTCTTTCCGGAAACTAACGATGCGCCGAGCGGCGGAGGCCCGACATCCGACGGGCCGCAACTTGTCCCGCTCCCGCCTGCGGTGATCCCAGGCGTCGTGCTCCTCGGCGGTCTCGGCGCTGTCCGGCTCATCCGTCGCCGTAAATAGGTCCGTGAATTCAGACGGCGCGAAGAGTCACGCTCGCGCAGGCCTTCCAAACCCCCCATTGTCCCCATCTTTCCTGTCGTCGCTGGACTTCCGGCGCGGACGTGGCATGCTGTCCGTGCAGGGCGAGCCTGTCCGGCTCCGGCGGAGATTGGAACAGGCCCTCTGACCGTCCGGCGGCTCGCCCCGCTCTTTTACACATGTCGCCCGTAGCATCGAACGATGCACGGGCATGTTCGAATCACCGATGTCTCGCCCCGCGACGGGCTCCAGAACGAGCCCGGCATCATCCCCACGGCGGACAAAGCGCGGCTCGTGGAATTGCTCTGCCGAACGGGCGTGGACGAGATCGAGGTCTCGAGCTTCGTGCCCGCGCCCTGGATCCCGCAACTGGGCGACGCGGCGGAACTTTTCGCGCTGCTGGCGGGGAACCGAGGCGATGCCCCGCTCTTCTCGGCCCTCGTGCCGAACGAGCGCGGCATGCGGGCATTGCTCGAGGTCAACGCGCGGGCGGGCAAGGGATTGATCGGGAAGGCCAGCGTCTTCGCCGCGGCGAGCGAGACCTTCTGCCGGAAGAACACCAACGGCTCGATCGACGAGGTGCTCGCGCGCTTCCCGCCCGTGATCGCGCTTGCCAAGGCCAACGGGCTGGCGGTGCGCGGCTATGTCTCGTGCGCGGTCGCGTGCCCCTTCGAGGGGCCGGTCGCGCCCGCGCGGGCGGCGGAGGTTTCGCGCCGCCTGGCAGACTTGGGCGTGGACGAGATCGACCTCGGCGACACGATCGGGGCCGCGACGCCCGAATCAACGCGTGCGCTCCTCGAGGCGCACGCCGGGATCGGGCCGTCGATCACGCTCCACCTGCACGACACGTTCGGGCGCGCCGCGTTGTGCGTACGCGAGGCGTTGGCGTGCGGCGTGCGCTCCTTCGACGGCGCGGCGGGGGGCCTGGGCGGTTGCCCGTACGCGGGCTCGGCCGGCAGGCGGGCGCCGGGCAACATCGACACACGGGCGCTTGTGAACGCGGTGCGCGAGGCCGGGTACGCGTGCGGGGTTGACGACGATCGGCTGGCGGAGGCCGCGGCTTTCGCGCGCTCGCTGCGCGGGAAGGGGGCGGCGTGATCCGCATCGTGCTCGACGGACCGCTCACGGTCGTGGAGTTCGCCCGTCCGGAGAAGCGCAATGCGCTAACCGTGGCGATGATCGACGACGCGCGGGCGGGGATCGAGAGCGCGGTCCGCTCTCGCGCGGTCGTGCTCGCGGGCCAAGGGCCGGCCTTTTCCACCGGCTTTGATCTCTCGTCCGTGGCGGGGGACGACGCGCAGCTCGCCGCGCTCCTGCGGGCGCTCGCGGGGCTCCTGGGCGCGATCCGAGCGTGCCCGTGCCCGGTCGTTTGCGCCGCGCACGGCGCCGCGCTCGCCGGCGCGTGCGCGATCGCGGCCGCGAGCGACGTCACCGTGACGGACAAGGACGCGAGGCTCGGTTACCCGGTGCTGCGGCTGGGCGTTTCGCCCGCGGTGAGCGCCCCGGCGCTGATAGAAGCCGTCGGCGCTGGGCCCGCCCGGGCGCGCATGCTCGACAGCGGCGTTATCGACGGCCGGCGTGCGGTCGAGATCGGTCTTGTGCACGAGTGCGCGCCCGACGGCGACGCCTGCCGCGACCGCGCGGTGGAGATCGCGCGGGCGCTGGCCGAGAAGCCGCCGCACGCGCTCGCGGCGACGAAACGCTGGCTCAACGAGATCGGCGGGGCCGGCGTGCACGCCGACGCCGCGCTCCGCGCCTCGCTCGCCACGGCGGGCACGGAAGAACAGCGCTCGATGACGGCCCAGTGGAAGCGTTAGCGGCGCCGACGCCTCGCGGCGATGACGCCCGCGATACCGGCGACGGCCGCCGCGCCCGGCGCGGGGATGGGCACCGTCCAGAGCAGGGCTTCGGTGCGGTCGGTGTCGAGGTTCCGGCCGTACCCGGCGATGTAGATGGTGGTTGCGTCGGTCCAGACACTCTGGGCCGACGTCTCGCCCCAGGAGCCCGGCAGCGAGAGCGTGAGGTCCTGCCACGTCCCGGCGCTCCCCATCCAAAGCCCTGCGCGGTCAACGCCGCCGAAGCGGGCGGCGCCGACCTGCACACCGTCGAACACCGCGTTGGCGGTCGAGAACGTCGCCCCGGCCGGTGTGAGATCCGCCCACGAGGCGGCGCTGCCCGTCCACAGGCTGGCGCGGTACTGGCCGTTCACGAACGCCTGGCCCACCTGCTGGCCGTCGTGGACGCCCTGCGCCACGGAGAACGTCCAGCCGAACTGCGCGAGGTCAACCCACGACGCGGCCGTCCCGGACCAGAGGCTGGCGCGCGTGGTGCCGAAGACCATCGACTGACCGACTTGTTGGGCCCCATCCGTGCCATTCGCCTGCGAGGACGTGGAGTTCAGCGGGCTCAAGTCGACCCACGAAGCGCTCGTGCCCGACCAGAGGCTCGCGCGCTGCACGCCATCGACCGTGGCCCAGCCGACCTGTTGGCCCGGGGCGATATCCAGCGCAAATGAGGTCGTCGCCCCGGTCGGGCTCAAGTCGACCCAGCTCGCCGCCGTACCCGACCAAAGGCTGGCACGGCCGACGTTGCCGACGCGGGCGAACCCGGCCTGCTGCCCCCCGGACGTGCCGTACGCGATCGACGCCGACGCCCCTGCAGGGTTGAGGTCGATCGCCGACGCGGCCGAGCCGCCCCAGAGCACCGCGTGGTTCGCGCCGCCTAACAGAGCTTGGCCGACCTGCCGCGAGCCCTCCACGCCCCAAGCGAACGAACTCGATGCACCGGCGGGGTGGAGACTTGTCGGCCCGATCCCTGCGGCAGCGATCGGGGGCAAGCCCGCGACAATCAGCGCCGTGGCGCGGGTCGTGCGGGAAAGAAGCGACGTTGGTGGACGGGTGGCGACGAGCACGGAGAACTCCTCGGGGGCGGCGTGTCTTGCCGACGACGCCCGGGGTGTCGGGTGCTCTCTCCGGCCGATACGTCCGGGCGGGCGGCCACGGTGGGCGTGATCCGGGCGTGAAGTTGTCCGCACGCGTGCGGAAAAGGTGTCGCTCGCCTATACTCCTCGTCCGACGCCACGGGGTGTAGCGCAGCTTGGTTAGCGCGTTTGACTGGGGGTCAAAAGGTCGGCGGTTCGAATCCGCCCACCCCGACTTTGTCCGGTAGGCTGACGGCCGGGCCCGGTGCACGGGCAGCCCGTGAACCTGGTCAGGGCCTGACAGCAGCAGCCATAAGCGGCCGTTGTCCGGTGCCGCCGGTGTCCTGGCCGTCAGCCCGCCGGACCTCTTCCGAGGGTTCACGCATGTGGAAGCTCATCCTCGTCATCGCGCTTATCGTGACCGCGATCATCATCGCGATCGTGGCGATGATGAACGCGAAGACGCCCGCCGCGGGCGATCATCACTGAGCGGCGCCGTCGCGCGCGCAGATTGAGCGGGAATCGGGGCGCGCGCCGATACACTGCCCGCCATGCAGTCACGGACGACCGCTGCCCTCGACACCCGCACCCTCTCCCCGGCGCTCGCCGAACCCACCGGACTGCTGGACGACCTCGACCGCGCGCTGAACGCCGCGGCGGCGGCCGGCCACGCCCCGATCGAGCGGCTGGAGCGCCCCGCGCCCGCGGCGCTGCACCAGTGGGCGCTCGACCCCTCCCTTACCTTCCTGAACCACGGCAGCTACGGCGCCACGCCCAAGAGCGCGCTCCGCGCCCAGAGCGCCTTCCGCGAGCGCTTCGAGCGCGACCCGGTCCGGCTGCTCAAGTTCGACCTCGAGCGGATGATGGACGCGACGCGCGAGAAGCTGGGCGAGTTCCTCAACTGCAACCCCGCCGACCTCGCCCCCTTCCGCAACGCGACGTGGGCGATCGGCACGGTCCTCCGCGCCGCGGGCCTCAGGGCCGGCGACGAGGTGCTCGTGACCGATCACGAGTACGGCTCGCTGTATAACGAGCTCGAGCGCATGAGCGCGCTGGAAGGGATCAAGGTCGTCAAGGCGCAGGTCCCGTTCCCCATCGCCTCGCACGAGGTGGCGAAGGACCGCGTGCTCTCCCTCGTGTCGCACCGGACGCGCCTGGTCATTGTCAGCCAGGTCACCAGCGCGAGCGCGATGATCCTGCCGGTCGCCGGCATCGTCCGCGAGCTGAACGAGCGGGGCATCGACTCGCTCATCGACGGGGCGCACTCGCCCGGGCAGATCGGCGTGGACGTGCGGGCGCTCAACCCGACGTACTTCGTCGCCAGCGGCCACAAGTGGCTCAGCGGTCCCAAGGGGAGCGCCTTTGTCTATGTGCACCCGGACCGCCAGGCCCGGTTCCGCCCGCTCTCCCTGTCGGCGCGTGCGAACAAAATCCGCCCCGAGCGCGCGCTCTTTCTGCGGGACTTCGATTACCAGGGCACGGACGACTACTCCGCGTTCTGCTGCCTCCCGGCGTCGGTCAAGGCGGTGGGCGAGATGCACCCCGGCGGGTGGCCCGGCGTGATGCGCCAGAATCACGAGACGATCGTGCGGGCGCGGCGCGTGGTCTGCGGGGCGCTGGGCGTCGAGCCCCACACGCCCGACGCGATGATCGGCAGCATGTGCAGCATCAAGCTGCCCGAGCCCCCGGCGCACATGCGCGCCCGCCCGACGTGCTACGACGACGCGCTGCAGGACGTGCTCCTCGAGAAGTACCGGATCGTGACGCCCATCTGGCGCCTGCCCTCGACCGACGAGCGTGTGATCCGCATCTCCGCCCAGCTCTATAACACGCCCGCGCAGTACGAGTACCTCGCCGCGGTCCTCAAGACCGAACTCGCCCTCGAGCAGGCCGGGCGCTGAGAAACCGCGGGAACGGGCGGGTCCTGCCGGCGTACAGACGTGCGGCATGCTGTTCCTCGCTCAACTCGGCAACATCCAGAACATGATCGACGTGCCGGACCCGACGCCCCTGCCGGAGCCCGGGCCGCTGCAGCGTCACCTCCTCGAGTCCCCCTGGCTGATCGTCGCGGCGCTGCTGGGCGTCGCCGTCGTCACGCTCTTCTGGCGGCATGGGCGCGGCGAGACGCGCCGGGGCGTTCTCCACGCGGGCATCGCCGCGGCGGTCGCGCTCGTCGTGTGGATGGTCGCGACGCTCGTGGTGACGGCGCGAGAGAACCTGCGCGAGACGACGCGCGGGCTCATCGGCGCCGTCGCGGCGGCGGACATCGGCGCCGTGCGGAGCCGGCTGACCGACGACTGCGTGTACATCGGCTACCCGGCCCCCGAGGGGGGCATGCGGATCGACCCGCTGCTGACGGCGGTGAGCACGTACTTCGGGACGGCGAGCCAGTTCGCGGTCGCGGACTGGAAAATGGTGCGGTTCCAGGCGGTCGCGGAGGGGGGCAGCGCGCGCGTGCAGGTGAAGGTGTGGGTGCGGAGCGCTGCGGGTATCCCGAACAACTCGTGGTGGCGGCTGGACTACCAGAAAGAGCCCGACGGCCGGTGGCGCGCGAGCGGGATCATGCCGCTGGAGATCCAGGACTTCAACGTACGCGGTCTGCGGTAGCGACGCAGACCCGCGGAGCGCAGCGATTACTTGGCGTCCGCCGACTTCGAGTCCCACACCGCGGCCTTCGTCCCGTCGCCGCGTTTGCGGTACAGCGACGCGAGGCTCTTGGCGCTCTGCTGGGCGAACGTGCCGGCCCCGTCGATGCCCGTGAACGCCTCGTGGCACGCGAGCAGCTCGCGCTCCGCCTCGTCGAACCGCTGCGCCTCGCCGAGCGCCTGGCCGTACAGCAGGTGCATGCGCCACGGCAACGCCTTGTCCCGCGGCAGCTTGGCCGCCAGCTCCGCGGCGCGCGCGCCCCAGCGGACGGCGTCCTCGAGCTCCCCGCGCTGCCGCGCGATGCGCGAGCAGTTGCCCGTCACGATCATGGTGCGGATCGACTCGGGCTCCTTCCCTTCCATGATCGGGAGGAGCTCGGCCAGGACTCTCGCCGCGTCGTCGAGCCGGCCTGATTGCTCGTACGCCAGCGACAGGTTGTTCATGATGTTGAGCGTGCCCTCGTGCGTGGCGCCGATGACGCGCTCGCGGCGTTCGAGGCACTCCTCGAACATCGCGATCGCCTCCGGGAAGCGCTTCTCGCTCAGCAGGTTCACGGCGAGGTTGCCCATCACCGCGAGCGTGTCGGGGTGGTCGTCGCCGTAGAGGCGGCGCGCGGACGCGAGCGCCTGCTCGTTGAGCCTGATCGCCTCGGGGCTGCGGTCGAGGTTGTCGAGCGCCACCGCGAGGTTGCTCCGGGCCGCGATCGTGTCCGGGTGGTCCTCGCCGAAGTTGCGGACGCACGCCTCGGCGTTGATGCGGAGGAGGCGCTCGGCCTCCTCGCTCTCGCCGCTGTTGGTCGCGAGCAGCGCCCGCTGGTTCAGCACGACGAGCGTCTCGCGGTGGTCGGCCCCGAGGAGCCTCACGCGCGCGTCGTGGGCCTTGGTAAGGAGCGGCCTGGCCTCGTCGTAGCGCTCCTGCCGCCGCAGCGCCTCGCCCACACGGAGCATGAGCGTCGCGCTCGCCTCGTGCTCCTCGCCGTGCCGGGCGAGCACTTGCTCCATGACCGGCCGCGCGACGGACTCTGCCTTCGCGGCGTCATCGAGCTGCACGTAGGCGGACGCGAGCTGGCCCGCCGGGTCGGCCCACCGCGCGGGGTCGTCGGGGTAGAGCTCCCTGGCGAGCGCCAGCGCCTGCGTGTAGAACTCCGCGGAGCGGGCGCTGTCGCCCAGCGCGGCGAAGGCCGAGCCCAGGACGCTCTTCACGCGCAGCATCACCGCGGGCTGGTCCGTGAAGCGCTCTTCGACCGTGCCCGCCGCGCGCTCGAGCGCCTCGCGGATCGTGACCTCGCGCCCGCCGGTGTGCTCCGGGTGCGCGGTCGCGAGGAAGTCGACGAGATAGCTCGTGACCGCCTCGCTCGTGTCCGCGGCGCGCTGGGCCTCGACACGCTCCCCGCGGGCGATGCCCGCCTGCCAGAGGGCCGCCACGATCCCCGCGCTCAGCGCGACGATCACGCCCGCGACGGCCCCGACGAGGGCGCGGTGCCTGCGCGCGAACTTGCGCGCCTGGTACCACGTCGTCTGCGCGTGCGCGCTCACCGGCTCGTCGCGCAGGGAGCGGCGGATGTCGTCCGCGAGCGCCGCGGCGGACGTGTAGCGGGCCCGGGGGTCCTTCTCCATCGCCTTGGCGCAGATCGCCTCGGGGTCGCCGCGGAGCGCGGGGTCGATCAGGCCCAGGCGCGCCGGCTCGGCGGTGCGCACGGCGTCGATCGCCTGAAAAAGATTGAGCCCGTCGAGGCGGATGGGCCGCCGGCCCGCGAGCAGCTCGTACATGATCACGCCCAGCGAGTAGACGTCGCAGGCGGCGTCGCCCGCGCCCGGCGAGCCCGCGAGCTGCTCGGGGGCCATGTACTCGAGCGTGCCCACGATCTGGCCCGCGCCCGTCGCGATCGTCGCGCCGGGGCGGCCGGGATCGGCGAGGCGGGCGACGCCGAAGTCGAGGACCTTGGGCCGCCCGGAGGGCTCGATGATGATGTTGCCGGGCTTGAGGTCGCGGTGCACGACGCCCCGGCGGTGGGCGTGGTCCACCGCGTCGGCGACCGCCGCGACGAGCTCCATCGCCCGCCGGGGCGGGATGCGCCGGTCGCGCACCGTCTGCGCGAGCGTCGCGCCCTCGACCAGCTCCATCGCGATGAACATCCGCGGCACGCCGCCGACGCTCGCCTTGCCGGCCTCGAAGATCTGCGCAACGCCGGGGTGGTGCAGCATGCCGAGCGCCTCCGCCTCGCGCGCGAAGCGGCGGAGCATCGACTCGTTCGCGTACTCGGGGCGCACCAGCTTGAGCGCTACGGGACGGCGAGGCGACTCCTGCTCGGCCTCGTAGACCACGCCCATCCCGCCGTGGCCGATCTCCCGGACGACGCGGTAACGGCCGACGGCCCCGGGGAGCGCCGCGTCGGCGAGCGCGCCCCCGCCCGGCCCGAGCGCCCCCGCGACGCGCGACAAGTCCTGGTCGAGGATCGCGGACCCCGCGGTGTCGTGGAACGCGAGCAGCGACTCGACCTCCGCCGCGGCTTCGGGGTCGCTCTCGCGCGCGAGGGAGAGGAGCGAGAGGCGTTCGCCGCCGCGCGTGGAGGCGCACCGCTCGAAGAGCTCGCGCGCGCGCGTGCCCACGTCCACGCTCACGGCTTCCCCTCCGGGGCGCGCCTGCGCTCGACCTCGCGCAGCAGCCACGCCCGCGCGTACGACCAGTCGGACTTGACCGTCGCGAGCGAGACGCCGAGCGAGCTGGCCGTCTGCTCCAGCGTGAGCCCCGCGAAAAAGCGGAGCATCACCACGTCGTGCTGCCGAGCATCGCGCGACCGCAGCGATCCCATCGCGTCGTCGAGAGCGATGAGGTCCTCGGCGGCGCGCGCCGGCGGCGAGGCGCTGTCGAGCGTCGGGAGCGTCGTGCCCTCATCGAGCGAGGTCTTCGAACGCCCGGCCTTCACGCGCCGGGCGCGGTCGATGAGAATGCGCCGCATGGCGATCGCCGCCGCCCCGAAGAAGTGGGCCTTGTTCTGCCACGAAATGTCCCCCGGCCCGATGAGGCGCAGGTAGACCTCGTGCACGAGCGCGGTGGGCTGGAGCGTGTGCGGGCCCGGCCCGCGCTCGCGGCTCATGAGGGCGCTGGCCATGCGGTGGAGTTCCCCATAGACGACGGGGAACAGCTCGTCCGTCGCGGCCGCGTCGCCCGCGGTGGCGCGGGTGAGCAATCGCGTGACGGGGTTGTCCGGCGGCGGATTGCGGGCCTCGAACGTCAGAACGCACCCTCCCCGCGGAATCATTGGAGGCGTCCGTGCCCCGCGCCGGGGGCTGGCCGACGCTGCGCGGCGAGACGGAGGGCGAGACCGGAGTCAACGGGAGCGCCGAGCACCATAATCCCGACCGATCATCCGCGCGCAGTCCCAGCGGTGGGTGTTCTTACTTCGACTTCTCGTCCCACGCCGCGGCCTCGTCGGGCTTCCCCTCGGCGCGCAGGAGGGCCGCCATCGCCTTGGCCGCGCGCTTGTTCATGGGGTGCGTCGGGGCGAGGGCCTTGGCGAGCTTCTCCGCCGCGTCCGGGATGAGGTCCCGCGCCTCGGAGAGGCGGCCCTGCAGCACGAGGTTGTTCCCCAGGATCACGCGGTAGACGTCGTGGCGCCAGTGGCCCGCGGGGAGAATGCCCGCGTCGGGCGCGCTGAGCGCAACGGCCTTGCGCATGGAGGTCTCGGCCTCGGCGAGCCTGCCGAGCTTCTCGAGGGAGACGCCGTAGTTGCTCGACGAGTTCATCGCGCCGAACGACTTCTCGCCGCCGAGGCGGATCGCCGCGTCCATCGCCTCCTTGGCGACCTCGGCCGAGCGCTCCAGCTCCCCCATCTCGCCGAGCGTCGCGGCGTAGTTGATCATGGGCGGCACCATCCCCGGGTCGTTCCCGCCGCGCTGCGTCTTGTAGATGCCGATCGCGCGCTCGTAGAGCGCCCGCGCCTTCTCGTACTGCCGCGTGTCCTGGTACATCTTGCCCAGGTTGTTCATCGCGACGAGCGCGGTCGTGTTGCTCTCGCCCGCGCTGCGCAGGAGCGAGGCGAGCGCCTTCTCCTGGTGCGCGATGCCCTCCTCGGCGCGTCCCGCCGTGATGAGCATAAAGGCCATGTTGCCGCGGCTGATCGCGGCCTGCATCGAGTCCTCGCCGTCGATCTTCTCGGTCAGCTCCACGGAGCGCCGCATCAGCGGCAGCGCGTCGTTGATCCTGCCCATCGCCTCCATCAGCGTCGCGCGGTTGCCCATCAGCACGGGCACGAGGCTGTTGTCCTGCTTGTCGTCCGGGACCGCGGCGAGCGCGGCCTGGTACGACCTGTCCGCGTCCTCGAACCGGTTCAGGTTGCGGTACGCAACGCCCATGTCGCTGTGCACGATCGCGAGGTTGATGTGCTTGGTGATGCCGAGCTTCCCGTACTCCGCCACCGTCTTCGTGTTGAGGTCGATCGACTCCTGCCACTCGCGGTTCATCGCGGCCAGCGACGCCAGGTTGCCCATGCACTGCAGCCGCATCAGCCCGTCGGGGAACGCGTCGGGGTGCTCCTCGCAGACCCGCACGCCGGCCTCGAAGTGGCCCTTGGCCTTCTCCATCTCGTCGAGGCGTGTGTAGATCTGCCCCAGCGTGTCGTGCAGCGTCGCGCGGGTCGTCGGGTCGTCGGCGTAGCGCGTGTCGAGCTCCGCGCTCGCCTTGTCCACCATGTCCAGCACGCGCGCGTCCTTGCCTCCCTTGTTGGTCATGGGCGATGCGCCGGCCAAGAGCTCGGTGAGGAACTCCACCGTCCTCTCGGCGCGCCGCGCTTCCGTCCGCGCTTTCTCCGTCGCGTTGGTCGCCGCGTCGCGCTCCCGGCGCGCCGTGCTCGCGAAGTTCATCGACACGACGGAGGCCGCGGCCGTCGTCGCGACGACCGCGCCCCCGGCCCACGCCAGCGTGCGGTACCGCGCCGCCTGCCGGCGCAGCGTGCGCCACGCGCTCTCGCGCCGCGCCGCGATCGGCTCGCCCGCCAGGTGGTTGCGGACGTCGTCCGCGAGGGCGCCGGCGCTCTGGTAACGGGCGGCCGGCTCCTTCGCGAGCGCGGTCGCGAGGATCACGTCGAGCTGCTCGTCGATGTCGCGGTTCTTCGACCGGGCCGACGCGGGCGCCGTGTTCACGATGTTCGCGAGCGCCTCGTGAAGCGGGCCGGAGACGTCGTACGGGTACGCGCCCGTGAGGACGTTGTAGAGCACGACGCCGAGCGAGTAGACGTCGCTGCGCGTGTCCACCTGGTCGTGCTCGCCCCGGGCCTGCTCCGGGCTCGCGAAGGGGAGGGACCCGACGAACTGGCCGGTCGTGGTGAGCGACCGGTCCGTCTCGCTGCGCGTCGCCTCGCTCGTCACCTTGGCGAGGCCGAAGTCGAGCACGAGGGGCCGGTTCTCCGCGTCCACGCGGATGTTCCCCGGCTTGATGTCGCGGTGGATCACCCCTCTCGTGTGCGCGTACTGGATCGCGTCGCAGACCTGCACGAACGCGCCCAGCACTTCACGCTGCGGCCGGCCCCGCGCCCACGCGTCGAGCGGCCGGCCGTCCACGAACTCCATCACCAGGAACGCCCGCCCGTCGTCCGTCAGGCCGCTGTCGTAGACCCGCACGATGTTCGGGTGCCGCAGCCGCGCGGCCAGGTCCACCTCCCGGTCGAAGCGGCGCAGCCCGTTCTCCGAGTAGAACGCCGAATCGAGCAGCACCTTGATCGCCACGCGGCGCTTGGTCGAGGTCTGCGTCCCCTCGTAGACGACGCCCTGCCCGCCGCGCTTGATCTCGCGCAGGCCGGCGTACCCCGCGATGCGCGGCGCCCCCCCGCGCGAGCGCTTGAGCTCCGCGAGGAGCGTGTCTTCGTCCTGGAACCACGAGCCTCTGGAGGTTGGGCCCGCCGTGCTCACGCTACCCCTCCTCGCCGACCTGCCGCTCGATCAGCGAAGCGAGCCGGCGCGTGATGCGCGACTTGATCTGGTAGAGCGCGTCGATCGACACGCCCATCTCGTCCGCGACGCGTTGCGGCTGCTCGCCGCCCAGGGCGTAGCGCTCGAACGCGGCGCGGTCGCGGTCGCTGAACTCGGCCTCGATCGTCCTCATCGCCCTCCTGAGGTGGTACGCCCGCCACTCGCGCTCCCACTGCGCGTCGACGCCGGCGTCGGTGCCCAACGCCGTCACGATCGACTCGACATCTCCTAGCGCCTGAGCGCGCCCCTCCTGACGGAACTTTCGGTAGATCGCGTGCAATGTCGCCGTCTTGAGATACGAGCGGAAGAGGCCCTTGGAGGGGTCGTATTGGAACCCCGGCATCGCCTTCGCCAGCGAAAGAAGCACGTCCTGCACCACATCGTCGGCGTCCGCCGGCCCCAGCCCGTGATGGCGGCAGAACCCGCGCAGCAACTCGCCGTAGCGATCGACGAATTCTCGCCACGCTTCGTCCCCGGCACGGCTTGAGGCGAGCCGCATCAGCAGCGTGGCGTGGGTTGCCGTCTGCGTACGCATGGCAGGAGAAGGTACCACACGTCCGTCACCGTGCGCGAAAAGTTCCGCGAACGCGGCGCGATCGGGTTGATTTTCCGGACGGTCCGCCGCCGCGGCGGCGGATATCGCTCCTCAACCCGCTCGCAAGGCTCACGGCCCGCAGGCCGTGCGGTACACTCGGCCCCCAGGGTGGCCTCCCACGGGTGTTCGAGGAGAGAAACCGTGCGCCGACCCTCCACAGGCATGACCCTCGGGCTGTCGCTGTGCGCATTCGGCGGTCACGCCGCGGCGCAGTGCGGCCCGGGGTGGCTGCCGTCCGGAAACTTCCCGGGGATGGATTCCCGCGTCCGCGTGCTGTGCAGCCACGACGACGGCACGGGCCCGGCCCTGTACGCGGGGGGCGAATTTCTCGCCGCGGGCGGAGCACCCGCCAGCCGGGTCGCGCGGTGGACGGGCGACGAGTGGGAGCCGCTGGGGGAAGGGCTCGACGGCCCGGTGCTCGCGATGGCCAGTTGGGACGACGACACGACCGACGGCCAACCCGCGAAGCTCTACGTCGGCGGGTACTTCCTGAATGCCGGCGGCGCTCCCGCGGCGCGGATGGCCTGCTGGGACGGCGCTGCGTGGAACGCCCTCGGCGCGGGCATGAATTCCGCCGTCCACGGGCTGACGACGTTCGACCCCGACGGCCCGGGTCCGCGCGGCGTGGAGCTGATCGCGGTCGGGAACTTCCTGACCGCCGGCGGTGTTATGGCGAGAGGGGTCGCGGCGTGGAACGGCGCGGCGTGGGGCGCGCTGGGTATGGGATACGGCGGGCAGGCGTACGCGGCGACGGCGTTCGACCCGGACGGCGCGGGCCTCGGTGCGCCGATGCTCTTCGTCGGCGGCATCCACCCGACGAGCTGCGTGCGGGCGTGGAACGGGAGCGCGTGGCAGAACTTCGGCGCTTTGCTGGGCAGCGACATCGTCCTCTCGCTGGGCACGTACGACCCGGACGGCGGCGGGGCGCAGGCGGCGCAGCTCTTCGTGGGCGGTGCGCTTGATCCCGACGGCGAAGCCCCCACGTCGCTCGCGCGGTGGGGCAACGGCGACTGGGTGCTGATGGATGCGCCCGCCGGGCTGCCCCTGACCTTCGAGACATACGACACCGACGGCCCGGGGCCGTTGCCGCCGAGTTTGCTGACGGGCGGGCCGGACGGCATCGGGATGTGGACCGCCGCCGGGTGGGCTCCCTTCGACCAGGCCAACGAGATTTACACGCTGCGGATCTTCGACTTTGATGAGAGCGGGCCGCTGCCGCCCGTGCTTGTCGTCGGTGGCGCGTTCGACTACACCAGCGGTGGTCAGGCGCTGCGCGTGGCTCGCTGGTCGGCGCTCACGCCGCCGCCGGTCTTCACGGAATCCCCGATGGACACGGGCGCATGCCTGGGAGCACCGCTGCGGCTCTCCGCGTACCACGCGTCGCTGGCGCCGGCGACGTACCGCTGGCGGAAAGACGGCGTGCCGCTCGCGGACGGGGCCACCCCCAGCGGCTCGATCGTCGAGGGGGCGACGCGCGCACGCCTCACGATCACGGACACGAGCGCCGCCGACATCGGCGCCTACGACTGCGTCGCGACGTCGGCGTGCGGCGCGGCGATCAGCGCTCCGGCCTTCGCGAACGTGGGCCAGGGCGACCAGGACTTCAACAACGACGGGCTCTACCCGGACGCGGCCGATCTCTTCGACTTCCTGTCAGTCTTCGGCGGTGGGACCTGCCCCACGGGCGGCTGCGACTCGCTCGACTACAACGGCGACACCCTCTTCCCTGATACAACCGACCTCGAGACGTTTTTCAGCGTCTTTGCAGGCGGTTCCTGCTGAGGGCGTTCCGCCGCGGTTCTTCCACTACGCTTCCCCGCCGCGGGCGTGGCGGAATTGGCAGACGCACGGGACTTAGGATCCCGTGGCCGCAAGGCCGTGCAGGTTCAACTCCTGTCGCCCGCACGTTGCGCACGAAAAAGCCCCGCCGCGAGGCGGGGCTTTCTTCATTTGCGGTGTGCCGGGCTTACTTGTCCTTGCCGCCGCGCTTGTCTTTCACCTTTTCGCGGAGGAACTCGCGCCGTTGCTCGGGCGCCATGTCCTTGACCTTCTCGCGCTCCCCGGGCGAGAGGCGCGGCTCCGGCGGTTTCGCCATGCGCTCCTCGACGAAGCGCTTCTGCTCGTCGCTGAGCAGGGCCATCACCTGCGCCCGCGCGTCGGCCGGGTTCGGGGCGCCGTCGCGGATCTCCTTGAGTCGTCGGTGGACGGGCTCGAGCCGCGCCTTCTCCTCGTCCGTCGGCTCGCGGCGCTCCTCCATCATGCCGTCGCCGGGCTCGGGGCGCTCGGCGCGGGGGCCGGGCTTCGGGCCCTCGCCGGGCTTCGCGCCGCTGTTCAGGAACGCCTCCACGCGCGGGCGCTCGCGCTCGGGGAGCTGATCGCGCAGCGACTCCAGCTCCGCCCGGTGCTCATCGACGTACTCGCGCAGCGATGCGCGGAACTCGTCCTGGATCCTGCGTATATCGGCCGCCTGCTCCTCGCTCAGGCGCACGTTCTCCGGCGCCTTCTCGCTCTCCATCGCCCGCACCGCGCCCAGGAACGCCCCCATATTGAACGGGCGCTGCTTCGGGTCGCGCCCCTTGCCGAAGCGGCGCGCGTCCCCCGGCGCGCCGTGGTCCTTCACCTTGGGGCCGCCCAGCCCGTCGCGCCCGCTGCCCTTGTCCTGCGCGAACGCCGGGGCCGCCAATCCGCACGCCATCACCAGCACCCAACCACGGAGAGACTTCATCGCACGACCTCCTGCATGTTCTCTTTCCACCCGCGGCGAAAGCCGCTGCCTTCGCCGCCCGGCCCAACGCCGCGCCGTCGCGTGTATTGCACGCAGCTCTTTTCCCGCGGGTGATATCGGCCGTCAGGCGATACCCTGCCGCACGAATGTCGCTCACGAAGGAATCGGTCATGAAGGCGGTTTCGGGCGTCGCGGGGATGCCCCCCGTCATCAATGCCGCCGTCTGTGACGGGCTTGTCTCCGTCAAGATCGACGCGCCTGCCGGCGCGCCGGCGCAGGCGATGGATGCGCTCGCCGCGAACGCGCGCGGGGCAACCGAAGCGGCCGGGGGCGCGGGCGCACTGCGTTCCTTTACCGCCGAGTTCGTCGATCAACACGGCGCGGTCGTGCACCGCTGGGGTGACGGCGCACCGCCGCCGGCGCAACCGCGCGGCCACGAGCCCATCCCCGGCCTGCGTCAACCGACGCCGCAGACGAGCGCCGGCCCGCTGCCGGGCGTGCGCCACATTGCCGCGGTGGGCGCGGGCAAGGGGGGCGTCGGGAAGAGCACGATCGCGCTCAACCTGGCGGTCGGGCTCGCCCGCCGCGGCCACGCCGTGGGCCTGCTCGACGCGGACATCTACGGCCCCTCGATGCCCACGATGCTCGGGCTCGAGAGCCACGAACCGATCGTGCGGCGCGGGATGCTCCAACCGTTCTACGTCCACGGCGTCAAGGCGATGACGATGGGGAAGCTCGTCGAACCGGGCAAACCATTGATCTGGCGCGGGCCGATGGCGCACGGGGCGTTCAAGCAGCTCGCCGAACAGACCGACTGGGGGGAACTCGATTATTTGATCATCGACCTCCCGCCCGGCACGGGCGACATCAGCCTCACGATGGCGCAGCTCCTGCAACTGACCGGCGCGGTCGTTGTCTGCACGCCGCAGCGCGTCGCGCAGGACGACGCGGAGCGCGCCGCGAAGATGTTCCAGCAGCTCGGTGTCGCCGTCCTCGGCGTCGTCGAGAACATGAGCGCGTTCATCGGCGACGACGGCAAGACCTACGAAATCTTCGGCAAGGGGGGCGCGGAGACGATGGCGCAGCGGCTGAGCGTGCCGTTCCTCGGCGCCGTCCCGATCACCATGAGCCTGCGCGTGAACAGCGACAAGGGTGATCCGACGTCGAACTTCGAGGGGAGGGACGAGCCCGGAAAACGCCTCGTCGCGTCTCTGGAGTCGATGGTCACGCAGTTCGAGGCGCAGGTGGCCCTCGCCGGCATGAAAGCGGGCGAGCGCCCCAAGCTCACGATTTCCTAGGTTTCGCGCGCACCGCGAGGTCGGACCCGGTTATGCCGCCTGCACCGGCAGCGCACCGCGGAACCCCCTCCGTGTGGTGATGCGGGCGGTCCTTTCGGGCGATGCTCCATCCAGACTGCACAGCGCCCGCGGCGCAGGAGTTCGCATGGGCTTGGGGTTGATCCTCAGCGTGTTGGCGGCGGTTGCCGGCGTTGCCGGGTGGGGATACCTCGCGTACGCGACCGGGCTCTCCGCCGGCTGGGCGGTGATCGTCCTCGGCGCGGCCGCGGGCTCCGCGATGTCGTGGGGCGCGCGCAAGGAAGCGACGGTGCTGACCGGCCTCTTCGCCGCGACGATCACGCTCGTCGCGACGGCGCTCGGCCTCTTCGTCGTCTCGCACACGCGCGTCGCCGGCGAGGTCGCGCGGCTCAACGCGGGGGGCTTCGAGGAGGGCGAGGTCTACGCGTGGGTCGAGCAGGACATGCGCGATCGGTGGACGGCGGCAGGCCGGGACCTCTCCCGCGTGCCCGACGCCGCGGCGCAGCGCTGGGAGATCATGACGCCGGGCCAGCGTGAGAAGTTCGGACGCGAGCACGCGCAGGACCTGGCGCGGGCGATGGACGCCGATCGCGGCGGGCACGCGTGGAAGGCGCTCACCGGCGGCCTCGGTCTGCTCGACGCGCTCTGGGCGATCGCCGGGATGGGCGCGGCCGCCGTGACGGGCGCGCAGAAGCGCGCGGAGCGGGCGTCCGGCCCGATCAGGACCGCGATCGACGAAGACCTCGACAGCATGCCGGGATGGATGCGCCGGGCCCGCGCGGACCAGAGCAACACCCCGGCGCCCGCCCGAGCCGCCGAAGCGCAGGAAGCCGACGCGATGCGCCGGGCGGCGTGATCAGTTCTGCCGTAAGAGTTCGAGCGCCTTGCCAAGCACAGGGTCTCCCGGGCCCCCGTTCCACTCGGCGCGGACGTCCGGCTTGATCCCCCCGCCCTCGAGCACGGTCCCGTCCGGGAGCCGGTCCTCCCACGAGGGGCAAACGAGCGTGACCCCGGTGTCCGCGAGCTCGACGGGCTTGGGGTTGGCCGACGAGCCGTAGGTCGTCTCTCCCACGAGCGTCGCGCCCGCGCCGTGCTTCATCATCGCGATGAAGGACTCGTTGCTGCTCATGCACGCCCCGCCGATGAGCACGACGGCTTTGCCCCGGAACGCCACGCTCGCGGCGCTCGGCTCCACGACACGGTCGTAGACCTCCGTCCAGCCCGCCGGCGACGATGGATCGCGGCAGCGGTTCTTCGAGTAGACCGTGCGCTGCGCGACGAAGCGCTCCGCGAACGATCGCGCGAGGACTTCGTCGCCGCCGCTGTTGAAACGCGCGTCCACGACGATCGCCGGCGCGTCTTTCATCGCGTCGAGTGCTTCGAACGCGGGCTCAAAGTCCGCGTGCACGCCGGCCCAAGAGAAGACCGCGATATAGCCGATGCCGTCCTCAAATCGTCCCGTTGCGATGTGACGGCCGTGCGCCTTCCAGCCGGGCACGGCGCGCTCCAGCCGCTTGATATCGGCGTTCGGCCGCACGTCGGCGCGGTGCGTCGGGAACCACGCGTCGCCGATCCGCAGGCTCATGTGCACGTCCCCCGCGGCGGAGAGCAGCTCCGCGCAGGCGCGGGCGAAGGCCGCGCGCGTCGGCGCTCCGAGCACGCGTCGTTCATGCGCCCCGAAAACACCGGACCAGTCCGGCACGCGCAGGTCGCGGTATGAGTACCGCTCGTCGATCGCTCTGCGGAGCGCGTCGAGCCCGGCCCGGGCCTTCTCTTCGGTCATCGCGACCGGCGGCGTCGGCGCCTCGCCCGCGCGAGCCGTCGTGAAGCGCATCGGGGTGGGGACGAGCGGCTCGCCGTCAACGGAGCGGAAGTTGGTCGCCGCGGGGCAATTGAGCGAGAACTCGTACGTGCGGCCCGGCTCGAGCTTCACGGGCACGACGAGGACCCGCGACGACTCCCACACGATCTCGCCCGCGATCGGCGGGAAGTTCGGCCCGCCGCCGCAGATCGAACGCCCGCCGCGCATGTCCTGATCGAACTCGAAGCGCAGCTCGGAGGTCGCCGGATCAACGCCGGCGTCGGCGTGGTCGGGCGCTGCGTGGACGAGCCGCGGCGGCTCGGCGAGGCACGGGCAACACGGCGGCGCGAGGCAAATCGCGGCGGCGACGCGGCGGAAGTCCATGCTGGTTGTACGCGCGACCGCAGATCTGCGCTGCAGAGGCTCGTGGGTAAACGAATTTCAGCACAGAGACACAGAGAAGATGAGACCGATGAGAAGAGATTGATTGGCTTGAAAAGGCGGACGCCCGAGACGGCCGTATCTGCGTCTCAAACCACGTCTTCTCTTCGTGCTCGTCTTCTCTGTGCCTCTGTGCTGAACTCTTCTACCCGCCGCGTCGGTTCCGCCGCGCGCGCTCGGCGCGGACGATGTCCAGCGCCCGCTCGATCGTCGTCTCGAGCGTGTCGTTCACGAGAAAGACATTGTACACGCCGCAAGAGCGCGCCGTCTCGATCTCGCTCTTGGCCGCCTCGAAGCGCTTCCTGATCATGTCGTCGCCGTCGCGCTTGCGGTCGCGCAGCCGGCTGAGGAGCGTCGCCTCGTCGGGCGGCAGGATGAAGATGGCGAACGCTTCCGGCGCCTGCCGCTTCACCTGGATCGCGCCCTGCACGTCGATCTCGAGGATCACGAGCCGGCCGCGCTTGAGCTGCTCGAAGACCCAGGCCTTGGGGGTGCCGTACTTCTTCCCGTAGACGCCCGCGGTCTCGAGGAACTCGCCCCGCGCCCGCATCGCCTCGAACTCCTCGTCGGTCACGAAGCGGTAATCGACCCCCTCGACGTCCGCGGGGGTCTTCGCCCGCGTCGTGCACGAGACAGAAAAGACGCTGTCCGCGATCGACCGCTCGACACCGCGCGTGATGGTGGTCTTCCCCACCCCGCTCGGGCCGGAGATGATGAGCAGCAGGCCGTCGTCCGTGTCGGTCGGGAGGCGGTGTGGCGGGGGGGAAATTGCCATGCGGATGATGAAACTCTACGGCCGGTGCGGGGTCTGATCCCGCGGAGGTTGCACCATGCATCGGCCCGCTCGCGCCGTCTTCCTTACGTTCTTTGCCGCGTCCGCCGCCTTCTGTGCCGTGTGGGCCGTCGCCGGCCGCCCGGACGAGGCGACGCGCACCCCGCCGCCGGCGCCGTCGTCCACGGCGATCATCTGCAACGCGGACGAGCCGGGCCAACGGCTCCTCATCGCGGGCCGTGTCCTGGCCAGGTCGGGCGGCCCCGTGGCGGGGGCGAACGTCACGGTGTACAACACCGACGCCGCCGGCCTGTACAACCCGCCGAACTCGGGCACGCGCGAGCCGCGCATCCAAGGCACCGTGAAGACGGACGGACAGGGCCGGTTCCAGGTGCTCACGGTCCGGCCCGGGCCGTACCCCGGCGGCGACGACCCGGCGCACGTGCACATGGACATCACCGCCCCCGCCTACAAACGCAGGTTCCACTCGTTCTGGTTCGAGGGGGACCCGCTCATCACGCCCGCCCGCACCGAGCGTGCGCGGGCGTACGAGCGCGGGCACCCGGACGACGTCACCGTCGTCGCGCGGCCGTCCAACGCCAACGGCGTGCTCACGGTCGAGCAGGTGATCGAGCTCGAGAGCGACTGAGTCAGCGCGGGGCGGTGAGCAGCCGCTCCAGCACCGCCATCCGCACCGCAACGCCGTTGGAGACCTGCCGCAGGATGACGCTGCGCGGGCCGTCGGCCACCTCCGCGTCCAGCTCCAGCCCGCGGTTGATCGGGCCCGGGTGCATCACGATCGCGCCCGGCTTCATGCGGTCCGCCCGCGCCTGCGTGAGCGCGAACCGCGCCCGGTACTCGCGCACCGACGCGATGACGTTGGGCCTGGGCGGCGGCGAGCCCGGGCTCGCGGGCGACGCGGCGTCGTAGCGCTCGAACTGGATGCGCAGCATCATCACCGCGTCGAGCGCGGGCAGCACGCCGTCGAGGTCGTCGGTCACGGCGCACCCGAGCCCCTCCAGCGCGCGCGGCGCGAGCGAGGCGGAACCGACGCACGTGACCTGCGCGCCCAGCGCCGACATCGCGGCGATCGCCGACCGGGCCACGCGCGACGCGGCGACGTCCCCCACGATCGCGACGCGCAGGCCGGCCAGGTCGAAACCGTCGAGCCTCCCGTGCGCCTCCGCGAGGGAGTACGCGTCGAGCAGGCCCTGCGTCGGGTGCTCGTGCCGTCCGTCGCCGGCGTTGAGCACCGGGACCGCGACGCGCGAGGCGATCAACGCCGCGGCCCCCGCCTGCTTGGCGCGGACGACGAGCGCCCCCACGCCCATCGCCTCGATGTTCCGGGCGGTGTCGATCAGCGTCTCCCCCTTGCTCACCGACGAGTTGGACCCGAGCAGGTCGATGACCTCCGCGCCCAGCCGCTTCGCGGCGACGGTGAAAGACATGCGCGTGCGCGTCGAATCCTCGAAGAAAAGGTTGGCGACCACGCGCCCCGCCAGGGCGCGCTGCAGCGCCGGGTCGGCGCGCTCGATGCGCTCGGACATCGCGCGGGCGGCGCGGAGGAGCGACACGATCTCGCCGCGCGGTGCGCCCTGAAGGCCCAGGAGGTGCGGGGTGGGCATGCGGGCCGAGTGTAGAGAAGAAGGGAGCGAGCGAATGAGCGAGCAAGCGAGCGAGGGCCGCCCACTACCCTCCCCCGTGGACATCCTCCTCACGAACGACGACGGCATCCGGGCGCCGGGCATCCTCGCGCTGTATGAAGCGATCATGGGCACCGCGCCCGGCGCGAGCGGCCCGCTCGGCGGTTCAAAGACCCGCTGCCTCGTCGTGGCGCCCCTCACGGTCCAATCGGCGACGAGCCACGGCATCACCTTCCACGAGCCGCTCATGACGCGCGAGGAGGTGCTGCCGTTCATGCAAGACCTCCCCGGCACGCGCGAGAACGTCGTCGGCGTCGGTGTGGACGGCCGCCCGGCGGACTGCGTCAAGCTCGCCGTCTCCTCCGTCTGGCCAGAGCGCATGGGCACGCCCCGGCCCGACGTCATCATCTCGGGCATGAACGCGGGCGCCAACTGCGGGATCAACGTCGTCTACTCCGGCACGGTCGCCGCGGCGATCGAGGGCGGGTTTCTCGGTGTGCCGTCGATCGCGGTGAGCCTGCGCCTCGGCCGCGGCAAGACGCGGTTTGATCTGGGCGCGCTCCGCGCCCGCAAGGCGCTCGAGGCGGTCTTCGCCGCGGGGGGGCCGGGCAAGCACGAGGTGGTGAGCATCAACATCCCGACGACGGAAGAGGCGTGGGGCGCGGGCGAGCGGGCGCGGGGCCACACGGAGCTGGCGGGCGTGGCGAAGGAGGACCCGCGCCGGCGGGACCCGCGCACGATGCCGCCGATCGCCGTCTGCCCGATGAACACGCACGGGCTGGTGGACAAGTACGAGCGGCGGCTGAGCCCGTCGGGGGACGTCTATTACTGGGCCGCCGGGCACGGGCTGGACTTCCACGCGACCGAGCCCGGGAGCGACGTGGACATGCTCATGCAGGGGCACATCACGGTGACGCCGCTGACATTTGACTTGACGGATCACGGGCGGCTGGCGGGGTGGGCGGAGAAGCTCGGTGGCCGTTAAGAATGAAGATTCACCGCAGAGGCGCAGAGGAAGATGAGCGGACCCAAGAAGGAGAACGGAGAACAGAGATCGGAGAACGGCGAGGAGCGCCGCTTCACCGTTCTCGGCCCTCAGTCCTCGCTCACGCCATCCCCCGAATAAGACCCGCAAGCCTGCACGCGCACCGTTGCGGGCCTTAATCCCACGCGGGCCGATCGCGAATCGGCGTGGCGTGCTGGCCATGGGGTTCGCGAGGCTCTCGGGGGTCGTGGGGGTCGTGGGGGGCCGGGCGAGGCTCGTGCGCCTGCGGACCCGACCCCTCCACCGCCCACGACAGCAGTTTTAACACGGCCTCGTCCTCTCCCGACGCCACCAGCGCCAGCATGAAGGCGTCGCCCCAGCGACCCTCGCGCACCGCGCGGCGGAAGTCCTCGCGCAGCGAGATCTCCTTCCCGTCGTACCGAAGGCGCAGGCACTCGAGGACCGCGTCGGGGTCGGTCCGCTCGCTCATCAGGAGCAGGATGCGGGGCGTGTCGAGGGTGTTCACGCCGCGCCCCCCTGCGGGGGCAGGGCGATGAGCCAGCGCCCCGCGCCCGGGTTGCTCCCGGCCTTCGCGTCGCGCACCGCCCGCGCCCCGATCATCCGCCGCGCGCGCTCGATCGAGGCCTCGCTGATCCCCACCGCCCGTGCGTCCTCGCGCAGCTGCGCCGCGCTCACCGGCCCGTCCCCGAGCGCTTCGCGCAGGAAGTTCGCAGCCTCTTCCACCGCGCTCAGCGTGTTGTCGTCCTCCTCCTCCACCTGCGCGATCGAGAGGCTCGCGTTGACGCTCGTCCACTCGATCCCGCGCTCGCCCACGCGGTAGGTCATCACGCCCCGGTTCATCTGGAGGTTGCTCTTGACCAGCGCCAGCGCACGCTCGTTCTCGCCGGGGAGCGCGCGCACGAAGTACACAGCCCTCGCCGCGGCGGTGAAGGCGAGCGATCCCATCAGCCGGTAGATCGCCTTCTGCGAGGTCGCGTTGGCGCTGCCGCCCTTGTTCAGATGCGTGACGCAGACGACCGCGCACCCGTGCCGCATGCCGATCTCCGCGAGCTCGCGCAGGAGCGAGCGCACCTGCCCGTTGCTGTTGCCGTCGGCCTCGCCCAGGTACGCGCTCACGGGATCGACGACGATCAGGCGCGGACGGTCGATGGAGCGGACGAGCCGGTCGAGGGCCGCGGCGTGCCTGTCCAGCGAGAGGCACTCGCCCCGCCCGTCGCCGTCGCGCACGCCCTCGACGAAGACGACGCGGGAGAGGTCCGCCCCCGCGAGCTTGAGGCGCGGCACGATGGTGTCGTGCGGGTCGTCCTCGGCGGAGAGGAAGACGACGCTCGCGGGCGCACGGAGCGAGGGGCCGACGTCCGGGAAGGCGTCGGCGTTGGTCACGCGGGCCGCGAGCCAGGTGGTGAGGAAGCTCTTGCCCAGGCCCGGGTCCCCCGCGAGCATCGTGACCTTGCCCAGCGGGATTCTGTCTTTCCAGAGCCACGAAACGCCCCGCGCCTGCACCGTGTCCAACGTCCTGCTGATGCACTCCATGCGAACCCCCCTTGTGAGCAAGACTCGTGAAGAGGTGAGGAGGTGGGGAGGTGAACAGGTCACGAGCGCGCGTGCGCATCACCGCCTCACCTGTTCACCCGCTCACCTCCTCGCCTTCGGGCGGCCCCACGCCGCCGCGCGAGAGACACTACCCAAGGCCCGCGTGCGCGCCAAGAGGGGAAGCGCGCATGAGCGCGAAAGAGCGCACAAACGTGGCTGATGCGCGCGGGATCGCGCACAAAGGCGATCATCCTTCGTGCCACTGGTCGGCGTCTTCAACGACCGGTGCTCTCGACCACCCAACCACTCGACCACACCGCTACTTCTTCCTCGCCCCGGAGGGGCGATGGGATGTAGCCACGGGTGGAGCGAGTCTTCGAGCGCAACCCGTGGACAGAGGCGCGCAGATGAACACTGCCCCGGAGGGGCAGAGGAATCGTTCGCACGAGGTCATCGTCCTCCGCCCCTGCCGGGCGGTGAGTTTCTCCTCGACGCTTTCCACGGGTTGCGCGGTGCTGCGC